>Ga0123355_10003944_pt1 | contig 21480 bp, 37 predicted proteins | sample TergutEmb28metaG_3_FD_89872 | JGI IMG/M metagenome (GOLD analysis project Ga0123355, IMG submission 89872) | Embiratermes neotenicus P1 segment gut microbial communities from Petit-Saut dam, French Guiana - Emb289 P1 | ecosystem: Host-associated > Arthropoda: Insects > Digestive system > Gut ...
ATACTTCAACAGGCAGAGTAGACATATTCACATCATAAGGAGAAGTTCTTATGAATATAACTTTTAACATAAATGGATTAGGTCAACGTATTGACTTACCTGTAGGTACACATACTATAGATGTCTGGGGTGCAGACGGTGGTGCAGTCTCTACTGTAAGATGGGCAGCCGGTATAGGTGGGTATACACGTTTTGTGGTAAGTGTTACTTCACCTATAGTGTTGTTTGCGTATATCGGTCAAGCGGGTATGTTATCACAAGATTACCCTGCAAGATTAGCAGGTACAGGGTTACAACCAGGTAGACGATATAGTACAACTGACGTTGCAGGTTGGACTACAATAGGAGGCGGTGCACCTGGTTGGCCAGTTAATAACGCTTCTTACTATTGTGGTGGAGGTGCTACATATCTGTCTACAGTAAACGGTGCTTGGAATGCTCAAAATGTTATCAATAATATTGTAGCAATTTCCGGTGGCGGTGGATCAGGTAGAAGTGGTGCAGGTACTGCTCGTGGTCAATGGATAGGTGGTCATGCAGGTGGTTGGGGCATGATGCGATCTAGGTTCAGTAATGATCTACCGCCACAAGGTCAAGAAAGCAATTTTCCATTTGGTTGGGAGAGGCCTACAGCCGGATCATTAACCCAACAAGGATTAGCAGGTTTTGATTATGAAGAATCTGCTACTAACAACCCAGGTGGACAGAGAATTATAATGACAGCAACTCAACTATTTTCAAATAGATTTCGACAGAATAATGTAAACCCTAACCCGAATTTTCTTGCAGGAGGAGGCGGTGGTTGGTTCGGTGGAGGTTCAGGTCGTGTTTCAGGTTCAGGTGGATCTAACTTCATAAGGGGTAATATGCTACCTGCAGGTGCTGTAATGTCGCAACAAACTTCTATGACAGTTCGTAGTTGGACTGTACGACCTGGTACTAACAGAGCCAATTGGTCACCACTGTTTGCAGAAGAGATACCTACACCTAACTTTGTTGCTAATCCAAGTTCTATTATCGATAGATCAGCAGCACACGGTATGGTGAGAATAAGATTTAATACTTCAATACCTGGTGGAGGCTTAGATTATCAAAATGAACTTCCTTCAGGTTTACGTAATTTATTTATCAATGGTACACAAGCGCAATCAGTATTTGTAAATGGCGTACAGTATCAAAGTTTAGCAATTGATGGTGTGGAAAAATTCAATAATTAGTGATATCATGCTACAGGAGTGTGAGTTTATGCGAACATTAGTAGAAGAGTTAGGTCAACAAATAGTAAGGATACTGGGTGATAAAGTAACTCAAAATCAGATTGATGAATTACTTGCTGATTTAAATGACTTCATTACTGAATATGACATAAAGGACCTCGCTACACATGATTATGTAGCAGACAGAATAAGTGACCATAATTCAATTAATACTTCCCATAGTGATCTACGCACATCTATTGCAAATCTTGTAGCAAAAAATCTTATAGAGGATTTATCTTGGGACAATAACGGGTTGTTCTCATGGATTGACAGTTCAGGTACTAATCAGTCTGCAAATATTGCAAATTACATCGCTCAATCATATATAGATTTTGATAATAATACAAATCAACTTGAAATTACAAGGCCTGATGGTAGTAAAAAGTCTGTAGACTTAACTGCATTGATACCTGTATTCACAGGTGGTAGTACACTTACTATCAGTACAAATATTAATTCAAGTGGTGTAATAAATTCATCAATCATAGGAGGTAGCATCACTGCTACAATGTTAACTGCAGCTGTACAAAATAATTTAACACTGGCATCTACAGCGTTACAATCGGTTCCTGCTGCATCAGGTACTGTTAGAGGTGGCGTTCGTGTAGTATGGGCAGCTGGAACAGGTTTGCTTGATATAAGAACTGACTAGAGGTGATACTATGCGTAACTTCAATATAAATGGTGCAACAATACAGGATGTACGTTTTAGTGGTGTGAATGTTAATGAAGTTCGTTTCAACGGAACACAAGTATGGGGAAGGATAATAGAACCTAATCCAGGTACATCACCTCCACCACCCACTACATCTAATTTATTAAACCCAACACAAGTACAGCTTAATGCTATGACTGTGGGCCAAACTGCAAGATTTGCATATAATGGCACTAATGTAGTTGGTACAGGTTCAGCAGTTCAGCGAACTATACCGGCTAATTGGAGATTACGTATGCAATGTTGGGGTGGAGGTAGCCCTAATAGAAATGGTACATTTATTTCGGGCGGCTATGCTCAAGGCGAGAGGTTGTTCCCTGCTACTGTGACAACTATATTTTTCACGGTAGGTGAACGCGGATATAACCATATACCGAATCTGATACCGGCTGGTTTATTTGCAGGTAATCCACAAACTAGCTTTTTAACCCCTAGAGCGTTTGGAGGGGGCGGACGTACATGGGTACACAGTTCACAAGGTATGGCTTGTGGTCAAGGTGCAGGTGCTACCGATATACGTGTACTAGTTAACGGTCTAAATAATCGCATACTTGTAGGTGGAGGTAGCGGCAGTACAAGTGAGACGGCACAAATAACGTTTTTTGGTGGAGGCGCTACTGGAGGAGGCCCTCGACCTGGAACTCAGATAGGTACACCCTCAACTACAGATGCTGAACCTGGAGGATTCGGTTTAGGCGGTGGTTACAATGTAGCTCAGGGTGGTAGAAGGAATTCAGGCGGTGGCGGTTGGTTCGGTGGAGGTAATGGTAATAATGATAACGCCGCAAGTGGTGGTAGCGGTTATGCATTGACCTCAACTTCACACAGGCCTGCTGGTTATTTCACTCAATGGTCACAATGGGTACTAACTAACGCTTGGACATCTCCTGGTGGGTTAAGTAATTCTAACGGAGTTATAATGATTACAAGACTTGCATAATTGAATCAATTAAACATAGACCGAGGTTGAAAATTAGCCACGGTCTATTTTTATAGTATATAACCTTCTATATTAACAGAGTACAATCCTCTTTGAATGAGTGAGGTGCAATATATGGCAGGATTATTGCCAAGTGATTACAGACGAAGAATTAGGGTACTTAGGGGTACCTTAATAGGTGATAGTAACAATGCAGGTCAACCTAGACTAGATGACGGTGAATTTGGTTTTCAACGTGCATTAGATGGTACTAACATTGAACTCTGGATTGGAACACCTACAGGAACTAATGTAAAAGTAGGAATGGATTTCAATTCAGAGGAATTTAGAAATGTTATAATCCAAAATATGGAAAACATCATCAACGAAGGTAATATAGAGTCTATTGCAGAAGCAATAAGATATATAGGGCCAGGTTTGATTCATGTATTTGATCCTGACAGCCCTGATCCTAATAATCCAATACGTGGTATACAACTTGCTATACCTAGTAATATTGAACAAGATTCCGGTAATGACGTATTTACTGCAGAAAGTATACACGGTTCAAGTCACACACACAGACTTGGTGATAGGGCAGTCGATAATAGACGACTTAACTATATGCCAGGTGACACAATCAAGGTTAGACGTGATACAACAGGTGAACCACAAGATATGACCTGGCAAGCATTTCGGGATTGGATAGGCATTACAGAGTTAATGGGTAATCAAATTGACACTGATAACATCTTAACCAATTTCACAGACAAAATATTCGGCAGATCTACAAGACCTGTATGGACTATAACACCGGGATCAAATGGTCAAAGGCGTCTTAGTTTTATTGATGGTTTTGATGCAATGTTCCCATTTCTTGATTCAGGTGTACATCATATAGAATTTGGTCAATTACTTTCAGGTGTAAGGTTACAACCAGGTAACTTAAGTACAATAGAATTCACTAGATTCAACGAGTCAAATTTTACTATTAACTTAATACCTGCTATCGGATCTGCAATAACTGAAGGATTTGCAGGATGGGATGGGCCCAACATACGAACCTCATTACATGAACAAGCAGGTAATGCTCCAACTCAAATAAGAGCTGAGATAATATCTAGACCGGAAGATATAGGTAATATACTAACAGCAACAAGTTCATCACCTTCTTGGAGTACAATATTCAGTGTATTGCCGGCAGGTGGACCTAATACAATTCTATCACGTAACACTGCTAATAATGGATTACGATGGGATAGTATTGAAGAATTATTGTTAGATAGATTACCTTCTGGTAACCCTCTTACATTTCTAAGAAGGAATAGCGACAATAGTGGATTTGAATGGGTAGCTATGGATAGTGGAGGCGGTGGTTTAACTAACCTACCTGCCTCTACACCACTTCAATTCTTAATAAGTGATTCTGATAATGATCCAACGTGGACTACAGGAGGGGCATCACTACAACTACCTTTTAGGAATAATACAAATGACGGTATTACTTGGACTACAGGCGGTAATCCACTTAGTATATTACACCGCAATGGTATGGGCACAGCATTAGCTTGGACCGGTACAGGTCAAGGTTTCTTCATATTAAGACGTAACTCAACTAATATGTCACTTGAATGGGTCTCAGTAAGTGATGCAATCATAGGTGGTATCATAGGTACAGCATGGGAAACAGATACAAGTAATAAATTCTTACATATCAACGATGATGGTACTGATCTTGAATTAGTAGATGTAAGATTGAATATTGTACATATCTAATTCAAAGGGAGGTTAAGTAGTGGCAAAGCATATAGTTAATCAAGGTCGCGTTGTTGGGATGAGTGCATATGAAATTTATACAAAACAATTACTGTCTGAAGATCCAACTGCGCTACCTGCAACAGAGAAAGAATGGTTGAATTCTACATTAACATATGGTTCAAGTATGTTAATTCGTGTAGGTACTGATGATATTGTAGGTCCACATTATCGTGATATATTATTTCCAAATAGTTCACAGATGTGTGCTGCTAATACTATAATGGCCTACCATTTTATGGGTTCTGGTAGACCTGCACCTAGTACAATAACTAGACCGGTTAATAGTAGTAACCGAGATACTAATACAGCTTGGGCAATAGAGGTATTAGATTACGGTCCTCTGATCACACCTGCAGGTGGATTATCTCCTATACCTGATGGTATACATGGAGTTGATTTAGACGATTTCCCTCTTACACCTCCAAATACCACTAGTCCCTCACTAGGAAATGCAAATATGGTACTACCTAGATTCTCACCTGATCTGGTAGGTGAAATAGAAGCATATGCAAATATAACTGATGGGTTAGTTATACATCCGGGTAACTATTATAACACAGTTGCAACAGGTAATCCTGCAGTAACAAGGACACTTGATCCAGACTTAACAGAAGATTGGCCACATTTCGCAAACAATGCAATACCTAGATTACGCTTATATTTTAGAGATATGCAACAGTTACCTGTATGGATATTACTTACAGGTTTTACAAATAAAAATATCGTACATGGTGTAACACATACAGTATCTACAGGTGCCTTAACAGATCCTACATTTCCTTCTCCACAAAATGGAGCATTCTTAGGTCCAGGTGAGTTCCCTTGGAGCTCAAAAATAATGTTCATCAGTTCAAGTGCACTATATACAGAAGTAATATCTGAGCGCATAAGGGAACTTGAGAGAGAATTCGATGATCTATGGAATATTATTAATCAGCTTATCAATGCTATAAACTATCTACTATATTGGCTTGACTATCTGTTTGAACTGATAGATTTTATACTTGATTGGTTATTGAATATACAAAATAATATAAGTCTGAGTATTGTTTGGGTATAAGGAGGATTATAATGAAAATATATTGTAAAAATTACAATCCTCCAATGCAAGTTAATCAAAAAGTCAACCAAATAGGTCGGTTTATTGGTAGAAACGTAGACGGTATAGTTCGTACATTGAAATCAGGTAACATGTATGATGTTTGGTTTAAAGTACTATATGAGATACCTGATAAAGGTCCATTATATAAGAAAGTATCAGATGAAGTATTTGAAATGATAATCAATATAAATATTACTACATATCAAAACAAACTAAGAGTTAATGTTATAGGTCCACCGCCTGATGATAAAACAATTGGACACGCAGTGTTCAAACCTGAATTGATTGAAGATGTAAATGAAGCAAAGAACTTAATAATGGATAAAGTAAAAATATTCATAGAAAAAGAATTCAAAGACTATGATTTCATATTTTAATATTCATTATATAAACCGGCTTTAATACAGAGCCGGTTTTTCGTTACTATAGATATACTATAATAAAGAGGTAATAAATATGCCAGATATTGATAGCATTCTAGGTAACAAGTCAACCGTTCCTTATGCAAATACGCAACCCGATATAATTGTGAAAAATAATTTACTTAGCAGGTTTCCACCTTTTGCTACTCCAGAAGGCGTACTTCCTGAGTTTCAACAATTTTTTGATAATATAGTTACAGGTGTTTTTTCTTATTTTCAAAATCAAACACATGAGCAACTATATATCATAAGTGATGGATTACTAAGGTCGAATGGATTCTATAATACGTTAAATAAAGTATGGGGACCATATTGTTCTAGATATAATGAAGCCGGTATATTACACACTAATATGGATATAGAACTCAACGTTGATAGATTCCAGGAATTACATCGTAATATATTAGGAGGTATAAGAATACTTACTTACATCATTGACATATGTGATGATGAGTTCTGTGAAGGTAAAAACACATCGATCAAAATAGCTTCAACTGAGTTACTATTTACTTATCAAGTTAGTAATAATCAGTTCACACTTCTATCTGTAATTACACCGTTCATTGAAACTGATGTATAAGGAGTATATTAATGAAACCTATTGATATGGGATTTAATCCAAATGATCGAGAAGCAGTCTCATGCATAATAAATAATCCTGAAGATCAATCTTTTGACGGTTACGAGGGTACTAATATTGATGGTGATAAGGTACTAGTTTTCATACAATATGGTGAATGTATGATTATAAAGACTCGACATAAGTCAAAACCCAATTGGTGAGAATGTCTTGAATTTGATTCAAACGGTTGGTGTGTTAGCACTTCGTATGAACCTTATGAGGTGAATGTATGATTAATAAAATCTACAATTCGTATATACCTTGTTGTGATAATTGCGGTGATACACTTACTGGTCAATGTTCTTTCCAAGACGCATTAGATGCAGTCAAGGAAGCAAATTGGAGTAGAGAGTATTGTGAAAATAATGGTGGTTATTGGATAAATTATTGTATTGATTGTCAATAACTTATGAATTTCAGTCTAGCTGTTTGGCTGCTGCTTAATTGTTTTCAACCCTGTAGGGTTATTATATTACATAATTTATTATAGGAAAAGGAGAAATCATTATGAATGAACAAGATTTAACTATTTTAGCTGCGGAACCTGAATTCAGGCGCAATCCTGACGGTGAAGACATTGAACAAGTAATACCTGCGCAAATACAAGGTATGCAATTTGATGTAATTGCATATGTTACTGATGATAACGGTAAAGTTGAACCTAAGGTTATAGGTACAGCAAAACATGAACCTTGGGAAGGTACAATACGTGGAATTATCCAAGATTTCTGTGGAGCAGCTACTGCTGCAAGATTCGTTGCTTTTGACCTAACTGAGGTAACTACACTCGGTGTAGGCAAATCAATTGAATATGAAGGCTTTACTGGTGGTAAGATTGGAGTGGAGCGTAAACAATGAGTAAATGGTTGAAACACTTTATTACAATTTGTAAACATAAGTACTATGTATTTCTTGAATGTTGTAAATTAGGTATACCTCTCCAAGGATTGATTCATGATACACACAAACTCTACCCTAACCAATTCATATCTTCTGCAAAATATTGGACAGGTGTAGGTAGTCCTGTAGAAGCAGAACGTAAAACAATAGGTTATAGTTTAAGTTGGAGATATCATAAAGGTCATCCATTAGGTAAACATCACTGGCAATATTGGACTGATATTGATGGTTGGGATTCCGAAGGTCGACCTAAGATCAACCCTGCACCAATGCCTACTAAATATATCAAAGAAATGGTAGCAGATATGTTTGGAGCTGCTAGAGCATATGGTGCTAAGGATTACAAACAGTCAGCTCGTGAATACTATCAAGCAAAGAGTAGGGAATGGGTACTACATCCAACGACTTGGAGAATTTTTCATAAATTAATGAGTCGTGATTGTAATGATTGCTCGTATGACGGTATACCTGATGCCTGCCCTGATCATTCATATTGTTTCGATTTAATGACAAAACCACATTTCCATTTGAAAGCTGGCTTAAAGTATGAAGGATATAATCAAGATGAATTCTGATAATACGAGGAGGTTACATAATGCCTGTATATGAAAACATAGGCAGTATTCGCAATGTGGATCATATTCTCGACATCATATATAACCATACAAAGAAAAATTATGCAAGTTTTCAATTTGAAAAAATTTTACAAGAAACTGAAATCATCAAATTCTACAATGAACAAGGTGCAGAAGTATCTGATGGACCTCAAAGTGTATTCAAAATTGTTCATCTAAGAGATCTACTGCATCGTGACGGTACACCCATGTGCTTATCTTTCATTAAAGGAGATAATCAAACAAAGAAGTATGGTCATGTTTCGGATGACATCTGGTTAGGGGCATTTATAGATTCTGAAGATAAACTATACCAGAAATGGTTACTACATCAATCAGATGGTAAACCTGGAGCTTCACAGAAACCGAAGACTGCAAAATCACAAGTACCGCAAAATGCAATTGAGCAAGCAATGTCTAGAAGTAACATATCAATTGCAGATTTCGAGGTATCAACTCCTTCAGTAACTGCACCACCTCCAGAGGATTTTGCTTGGGAGTTATATAATTTACTCTATATGAAGGAGAGTTGGTTAAATAAGGATAATAAATTATCAAGATTGTTCAATTATATTATACATCTTACAACAAAAGTATTACTTGAGACTAATACTACATATATACAATTCAATCAAAAGAAAGATCGAATTATGTTTAACTCTCGTCTACTTAATAAATACGGTAACTATATTATTATATCCTGTAAAAGGCGAGGTCAAGAATACTTCTCATACAAAGTTATCAAATCTGCTGATGATGCGGTTAAATTAGGTTTTAATGCAGAATTCAATATTGCACCGATATCGTTCTTTTCAAGTCTAAGTCAAGTTGTATTTTCAGGTACTATAGATGACTTTGATGCAAATAATGTGTACAAACTGAATCATATTATAGAAGAAAGAAGAGATAGATTACCTGAAAGTATGCGTGAAATGAGTTCAATTGATATTAGTATGAGACTTACAGCTTCAATTAACATGGCACTCAAAATTGCAATGACTGATTATAAATTTATTGTTCCAATTTACGGTGTAAGTGCAAGACGAATACAATTTTTAATACCAGTGTACAGTTCATTTGATGGTGAAGGTCCTCCTGAATGTGCAATTATCATTGATAAGAATGCACACGGTCAATGGGAAACAAAAACTGTACTTGATCTAGAAATGGCGTATTCACATGCAAGACTTATAACTCGTCCTGACCAAAACTGGTTATGTATTTCATGATGAAATCGTTATAAGGTTTATCACGGAGGTAGTAGATATGGTTAGTTACTCTCTTTTCATATTTTTACTATTTTGGTTACTTACTAAACCAGGTACACGTACATTTAAGAAGTATCTTATATTCTGGTTTGTTGTGATAGTTGCAATCATAATACTTACTATGATTGTTGTATTTGCACTTAAGGCGCAGGATTACATATACTGGTCACAATTCGATATTAGATAAGGAGTATAATATATGAAAGCAAACGTACCTACAATGATTCAAAGAATGGAACATCAAAAAGATAGAGGGTTTGTTTGTAATATTGACACGCTTACCTCCTATCAAGAAATAGTAGCCGGTACACGTATGATTCCTGAAAATTGTGATAAAGTCCAGATACCTCGTTCTGTTTTTGTTGCATTGGTTCAAGGAGAGGAGCTAATCGCTGCTGAGGAACAAGGAAGACTTGCAGTGCTACCTTGTAAAATAGGTGATAATATCTTCTGGTGCAGTACTTATTTATCAGATGGTGAACCATTTGAAATTAAATCTGCTATTGTTACCTCTTTTTATGTAACAAATGATTGTACAGTATACATTTACGTAGGATTAGAAGATGATATTGACGCTGAACTCATAGGATCAATTGGATTCAACGAAGATTTTGGTACCTGTGTTAGTATTACACCTGAAGGTGTGAAAGACCTGTATGATAATTTAGGGTCGGATTCTAAGGAGGCAGTAGCACATGTCTAAACAATTTGTACATGTTAAGCTACCTGAAGGTTTCTTTGAGTTAGTAGATCCTGAGGACGCAATAGATCGTAATGAATTTATAACAAAACTCATACGTAAAATTGAACGTAGTGGTGAGTATTTAGCATTTGCTACAGACCAAGATTTGAAGTTTGAAACTCTTGAAGGTGAAGATTTACTTGTAACTATAGAAGAGTTAATCACTACAGCATTTCTTGATGAAAAATTACGTGCCGGTGTACTTGATATGGCTGAGCGTATACTTAAACAATTAAAGGGGTGCTTAAAAGATGGACCTTTGCAATCATGATACTGGTAAAATTTATGAAGACGCTATTCCCGTGCTATATGCACGTAGTCAGATACGTTGGGTATGTAAACTATGTGGTGTAGAAGGTGTAGATAGGTTACCTTATACATCTAGTACTGACGATTACAACACTATACGTAGTAGATTCAACTCACATAGGTATCTACAAGAACAAGTCATACATATGATATTAGAAGAGCGTAACCGTCAAACTGAACTATGGGGTGATGTGCATTACACAGATCTCAATCATGCTATATGTATACTTGGTGAGGAGTTCGGTGAACTCTGTGAAGCTATAAATGAAACAAAAGATTACAACTCTCGTAGACCTGAACGTGGTGGTGAAGATAATATCATCAAAGAAGCAATACAGATAGCTGCTGTAGCTGTTAAACTTGTGGAAGGAGTAGTAAATGGAAAAACACCTTGCTAATAGTTTACCTTGTAATTTTACTTATAGAGGTCATGTAGCTAATTGCGCTGAATTACCTAATACTGCTGAAGATAACGACGTTTATTTTGTTAGCGCTATAGATACATTATATGTATATACTCAAGGGTATTTTGTTGTGTTGAATGTACTACGTAGTAAGTTATATATCAAAGATACTAGAGGGTTATTGCTACCTACAAATTTTGAAACACTCCATTTGATCCATGATCTATCTAGTTACGATCATACAGGAAACAAACCTTCTATTACATACTTTGAAGAAGATGTCAACGGACATCTTATGGAACAACATTTCAAGTGTACAAATACTTGTAGTCCTGATGGTTGCACGTATTGTGCCTGTAACTATGTAAGATGTACACTATGTGGTGCAAATAATTACGGAGATGAGGCTCCATTATTAAGTGAGTATTGTGGAGGTACTAAATGTTAAAATATGCATATCAATACAGTACACAGTTACAAGAAGTATATGGTGAGTTTCTTAACTCACCTAGATCTTTTTATTGGAATAATGGAAGTTACTACGATTTTGAACTGGAATTAGCAAAGGATACATATAATAGATTAGATTATGTAAGTGTTAATAGTATAGGTGAGATTATAGGCTATATGTCTTGTAATATAGCTAGAGAAGCCCATTTTATACACGGTCTCAATATTATCAATTTTACAGGTGATGGTACTAGTATATGTTTCGCTAGAGACCTGAGACAACTTTTTAACAAACTATTCATTGATATGGGTATGAATAAAATTGTGTTTTCAGTTGTAATAGGTAATAAAGCAGAAAGTATGTATGACAGATTTATACAAAGATATGGCGGTAAGGTGGTAGGTACATTCATACAAGATGTGAAATTATCTGACGGTAAACTGTATGACCGAAAACATTATGAAATTTTCAAACATGAATATCTTAAATAATTTCGTTATATGTTATACAGTATCTATAGAGGTGTATCTATGAAAAAGGTAATATATGCACAAGCATTTCCAAGAAGCAAAGTTATGACGTATTTGATGCATCATGCGCCCAATGTCATTGAACATCTCGTTAAAATATGGGTTAATCCTGATCATGAGAGTGTAAGTCATTGGAGTAATGAAGTATATGCTTTTATGCCACGTATACCTAAGATGGTAAAAATTGGAGTACCTGATAAATATTTCATATTGGACAACACATATACAGGGTATGTTGATTTGATTCCTAGATTTGTCAAGGATGCACAGAAAAACTATGGATATAGTCAAGATGTTGATATCAATGTGTTAGCTAACTGGATCAAAGATTATTTCATATGGTACAGTGATTCTCTAGATCCAGATGGTAGCATTTCGAGACAACAAATACGTGATTGGATAAACACTACAATAAACTAAGGAGTAAATATGCAAGGTATAACATTATTTTTCGGAAAGCTAAATCCTGAATTTTCAAATATGTACATTGCACCTTTCAAAATCAATGATGAGGTGTTTAATTCTGTTGAACATTATTTCATGACAGTGAAGGGTCGTCTGTTTGATCCACAAGGCGAAGCTACACTGCAAATGGGTAATGATAAAACACCTAAACAGATGAAATCACTTGGTCGTAGAGTTAGGAATTTCAACCCGGAAAGCTGGGATTATCATGGTAAGAAAGCTATGTATGAAGGCGTCTATGCAAAGTTTAATCAAAACCTTCTATTACAACAGAGCCTCCTATATACTGGTTATAATATATTGGCAGAGGCATCCCCATGGGATAGGAAATGGGGTATAGGTCGTAAAGCTGATGGACCTAATGCTTATAAAGTTGAAACATGGGGACGCAATTGGTTAGGTCTTATACTAATGGGAGTTAGGGCAGAATTACGTTATGGTCAACTTGATCGTACTGACATTGTTGTCAGTGACTTCTCTGGTACAACGGATTTCTTTGGTAAACATGATTGGGACGACACATTCTGGAGATGGAATGATGACCCGAAATCATGGGAAGAAGTGAATTGGAAAGACATCTGCGCACTTGCTACTGGTGATTTTACTTGTGGGGAAACTGCGTAGATACTCAAGAGGTGAGTATATTGCGTATCATTCGTGCAAGTCTAAAGGATTGGGGTGGTTACTTATATCACTCAACACCTACAGTTTGGTCACTATTATCTATACTATCTACTAATCCACCTCAACTTCGTACTAGAGTGGAGTATCATGAAAAAGCTATAGGTAAAGATGGGAGTTATAAAACAGGAGCAAAGAAAACATCAATAGACTTATCTGGTGATCTCAGAGCCAATATTGATTCAATGGGTTCTGGAACTAAAGGTAAGTTTATTGTTGAAATTGACAAATCTGCACTTCAAGAAACATTAAATCAATTGTACGAAAAGAAAGCAATTAGCGTAGCTGATACAGAAACAATAGACGTATATAAGGCGTTCAAATTATATTTTATTGTACCTAGTAATAGGAGCGTCACTCTTATGATAGAAGAAGGAGAAGATCATAAACGTACTAATCTTGAAAAACGCGGTATTAAAAAGACAGTGAAATTTAGTCAAGATGTATGGGATAAAATTAGTGATGATCTTCTTAGTTTCCCTCATCAAGGTACTATCAAGAATAAAGGTAAAGATAACGAATCTGTATCAAAGACGCAATTTACATTTGATGTACCTGTAGCTTCTACAGAATTGTCATCTGAAGCATACCAAGCGATAATACGTAATAGAAGTATATGGGAAGCACAAGAATCAATTGTACTCGGACCTAGGCCATATGATGGATTTGATTATAAGGCCGCTACCAATACACCTTATGTATGGGCGTTACCTATAACAGTTAATCGTGTAATCATACTAGAAGATGGATATAATGGATTAGACGAAGATGCTAAACAAAAATTAGAAGAAACTGGGTATGAAATAACAGTGATGAATGAATCAAACATGCCTGATGCAATCATTTCAAATATCATTATTGGGTCTGAAAATGTAGCAGCTTCTTATAAAGTTGATAACAAGATAACATTCAAACCAAAAAATCAATATGGAATCAAAATGTATTTCAGTGATAATCATAAACGAGATGATTGGTCTGAAAATTGGCCTAGATACTCTGTATTATTTGATGAAGAAACTAAACGATATCTTTTACGTATTTGGGAAGATAGGTCATTCGATTTTGGCAGTCGTGGTCAAGATGGAGGTAGCGGATGGGCGTACCCAATATGGGATAACCTACCATTTGGTAGTGGATTTTCTCATGAAGGTTTTCCTAGTCTAGCTGCTGTTTCAGAGTGGTTGAGTAGACATGATTGGAAAAACGCAACACCTCGTAGAATAGAGCCATTAGAAGGTGCAAGTGACGAATTAAAACAAGATATGATTGATGCTGCAGAGCAACTTGGATTCGAACGTGACATGAGTAGGTTCTATAAAGATAAACAAGAAACTGAACCAGTGTTCATACGTACATGGAAATGGGACGACGAAGATCAAATATTAGGTTACAGTGATTTAACTATCAGACTTAATTATTACTCTGATTCTATATCTGTTACAGCTTGGTTAAATAATAAACGTATCTATGAGTTCGAAGCAAGTAGTGTGCCTAGGATGGTAGCAGCAGTAGAACGTTTGTTGAAACAATATAATGTAAATAAAGATATCATGGAAGCTATCATGATGTCTGCAAGAGAAGATCGAGAAGCTGTTATGTCTGCGATAAACACACGGAATCTAGCTTCTAACATTGTTAGGGTTAAATCTTCAAATCTATGGGGCTATGCAATTAATGTTAAAAAACACGGTGATAAAACTGGTGACGTTATAGCTCAATTCAAAAGTGAGACAGGTGGCGCAGGAGCATTGTACATATATTATGATGTTCCGGTGCAAGTGTATCGTAGATGGGTTAGTGCTCCATCAAAAGGTAGCTTCTTTTGGAAACATATTAGGAATGTATATAAATATAGTAAACTTACAGGTGACAAAAGAGGTAAGTTGAAAAATGCAATAAATCATTAAGGAGTGTGTAGTGATATGAAAAAGATGATAAAAGCAGAACATTCACTTGATTATTTCGACAATACTTATAACCTAGGTATCAAAGCTTTTAGGGATGAATTAGACAGTATTGTAAGTTTAACAAATGATTTAACAGCACTCATAGAAGATATTGAATCAGGTGATTCGACTTCTTGGAAACAGTACGGACCTAATTTGCTTCGTGGTATAGCTATTGGAATTGCTGATGCGGCAAATCAAATTGTAAAATTACAGTCACTGATAGAAGACAATCAATGATTTATATTGATAAGGTAGGTCATATGGTTGCTGATACATTAGAAGAACTTCATGTATTTGCAAGTAGATTAGGTTTGAAGCGAGAATGGTATCAAGATAAAAAATTACCTCATTATGATTTAACAACAGTTAAGATGAAACACAAAGCGAAGCAATTGGGCGCTATTGAAATCAATTCACGTAAAATCGTTATAGTAAGTAGGAGGCTCAGTAATGAAAAAATTTATTAAGGCTGATGATAGTAACACTAGAAGTGCACTAGGTACCACTATATATCCAATCACTGTGGAGCAGCTTCGTTCTGCGTTTGAAGGTGAAAATATCTGGTTAGATAAATCACTTCAAGAACGTGGTATTGATGCAATTGATACATCAACATTGTTTGGTAGTCAAGTATTTGGTCAAGAATTATATCTTTGTATTACAGACGGATATGAAGTTCAAATTGATGGTCAAGAATATGATCCTGAAGCAATACTTGAAGATTACGGTCCTAGTAGTCCGAAAGTACGTGAATTTTTGCAGGAACCTACACCGGAAATCATTCGTCGTCATATAACTTCAGATGAATTTCATGAACCTTGGTTCAACGAGTGGGCTCCTAGCTTATTGCGTGACGGTCATAAATTCCTTGATATATTGTACTCTGCACAACAAAACTGGTTATTTGATAATTAATGTATTACTAGCAGCTAATTACTGTTAGAATAAATAAGAGGAGGTTCAAACTTTGAACACAAAAAACATTAATAACAATACACCGGGTGGTAAGAAAAGGGCAACAGCAAGGGTAGGTAAAGATGCTGCAGCTAATCCTGCAACTACAGAAACAAAAGCTGAAGCATTGATTAAATGTAACGGTTGTGATAAAGAGGTAGCCGGTGGTGCATATATACTTAATGTATTTTACTGCCCTATGTGCGCAAGTTACATCAATAAAAATAATGCAGATGCAAAAAGAGTATCAATTAAGCCTGAAAAGGTTGAACCAACTTCGCATGAACCATTTACAGAATATAAGCAAGATTTCACACCTGATTGCTGCAAAAATTGTAGCAATAATCCTAAGAATAACCCGAATGCTAGTGGTTTCTGCAATTGTGCCTTACCGTATATAGCTGCTACTGGGTTACCTTCATGGGCCATTACATCAACCACAAGATCGGATATTGCAGGAATGATAAGAGTGTTCATAGTAGAATAATTGTCATATGTAATACTTAGAGATCAGCTTATCATGTATTGGTAAGCTGATTTTTTTTTATTATAATTTCGTTAATGAATAAAAATAAATAGAAAAAATTTCGAGAAAAAGCTTGATTTTTTCTACAAAATCCTATAAAATATAATTAACCATAATCTATGAATCCAAAAGGAGAGGTTACAATGAAATTGAAAGACATGACACCAAGACAGAGAAAAGTCGTTCTTGCTCTTCGTGAGGCTGCTTCAGAAATAGCTGCATTTGAAAACACAATGCTGGATAATAGACCCGGTACACCTGAATATGAAGCAGCTGCAGAGCTATTCAGCAATCCTCAAGAAATACGTAGTAGATTATATGATATGGTAGTTAATGAGTTTGGTGAGCGTGAAATTAGATTCCTTGGAAAAGCGTGGATTGAAGACAGAATAGATGCCAAAATGCGTCAATATGACTGGGAGGTATAGACAATGAATTTTTCAATGATAATAGACAAAGCAACGGCTAAAGAGTACGATACACAAATTCCCTATAAGTGTGATGCACCTTATTATCCTGATAATCATGTATTTGATGAGAACAAAACTGTAGCATGGAATAAGCAAGAGCTTGTTAAATCACGTGAACTCATTTCAGAGCATAGGAACCTGTATCGCAAAGATGCCGACAGATTACATCGTCAATTCATATGTGATTTACATCAAGCTATTTCAACAGAATTAGACTCATGTGATGATGTAACAGGTAAAATACTTGATCGTGCATGGCAACACAGTCATAGCAGTGGTTACGAATCTGTTGTGTATGAAGCTCAAGATCTTGTTAATTTTATACATTCATTAGGTGTAATATAAAGGAGAATTAATATGAATTTGCTTGAAGCACTAGTTGTACTTTATAATCATAAATACAAAACCAAAAGTGCAAGCTTTAGAATACATCACTATGGTGCAGAGCGTGTAACTACAATTACTAAAGGCTGGAGTAAACAAAAGAAACAATGGGTTTATGCGTTACATCAAACACATTGCCCTGCATTAGCATACACCGAGGACACAATCATATCAGCATTAGCAGATATCAGTGGTATACGTTTACATTTTAATAAATGTGATTTTAATGTGTCCGATATTGAAATACATGATTACACTGATTGAGAGGTCAATATGAAGGCAAAAGCGTACTATATTAAATATCAACCTGAATTGTTAACTTGTACTACTAATGAAAGTGCGTTCGATGTTGCTAAGAAAATTTATATTGAATTTGCAGAAGAAGTAGAAGCTATATGCCGTGATAAGAATATACAACTAAAAGCATCCTTTGAAGCAGTTATACAACAGCAAAATCAAAAATGGAATGCACTAGTACGTATACTCGAATCAAATAATTACTATATATTGAAGCGTAATGGATTTAGTGAACTTACAAATTCTATATTATATGAAAGTTGAATAGGTAATAAGTATGACTAATACTATACGACAAAATGTAGAATGGATACTCAGTAAAAGTGAAAAATGTAGAAATGATGATAAGTATCTTCTGCTGATATATTGGAATAAAATAAACGGTATTAAGTTGAATGATAACCCTAATCTTGCAGAAGACTTGCTTGAGAAAGGTCAATCAGCTAGTTCTATAATTCGAGCAAGATCGCTAATTCAAAGTGAAGGTCACTACCCTCCTACAGCTGAGGTCGCGCTAAGACGTAGAAGTAAGGAAGCAAATATGAGATCTGCTGTTATTAATGGTCAAGTTGCAGAATAGTTTTCGTTAGAATATACACAACTGAATACAACACTGGAGGTAAAGTATGTATACTCTAACCTGTATTAGCTGTAACAATACATTACAATTACATAATTGCTCATATCCCAGTAAATCTCAAAAAATTCTAACTAAATTTGGATGGGGATGGGTTAAAACTAAGGGTAGATATACAAAACTAAGGTGGTTTTGTAAATCGTGTAATCCATCAATAAAGGGATAGATACATGGCTAACAAACTAAGATTTGATGATCATTTATGTACAAGAAGTATGAAAGTACAAAGTCTAACATGTCAAATAGCTGAGTATATAATCAGCGATATTACAATGACTTTTAATAAGGCATCAAAAGAATTCATGATACCTAGAAGAACAATGATGCGGTATTTATTTGAGTATCCAAGGAAATTCGTTACTAGTTATGATTCTAATAATAATGTAATAGATTGGGATGAGTATCTATATGCCTTGCATTATCGTTTGAAACAAAACAAACGAAAATATTGCGGACAATATTGGTGATAATATATGTTAAATATTTGGTACGATGAAATATATGTAATATGTAATGAGTGTGAATATAGACTCGGACCATTTGAAACTATGGAAGATGCAAATGTAGAAGTAGACATGAAAAACTGGACTATAAAGTTTACTTGGAGTAGATCATCAGGTAAATCGATATCTACACAATTTCATCTTTGTAAACGATGCACACAGAAAGGTACGTTTTCATTCCAATTCAAATAAAGGAGGCAATATCATGCCAACATTAATGCTGATTGGACTAGGATGTATAGCATGGTCAATAGGAGCGTTACTTATTGAGTTATCACCTTACAGAAAACACAAAGATATAGTTACAGGAATTATAACATATACAGAGAAAAAGACGGGTCGTAAATTTGTTATACTACCTGGAGGGTACTCAAGAGAATTATAATGTAGTTGAATGAGGTGTGTACAATGTTACATGATATGATATGGGTATTTCTTGTATTGTTATTTGTAAATTATCTTTGTGATTATCCTTTGCAAAATTTCTTTTTAGCAGAATGGAAACAGAAAGAAAATGTTGCATTATTGATACATTGTTTTATATGGTCGATGGGCGTATCTGGAGCATTGCAACATTTCGGAATGTTTACATGGTGGAAGTTAATCATGTTATTTATTGGGCATATTATAATCGATGGATGGAAGTGTAGAGGTTATTATAAGAGATTGAAATTATCAGATCGTCAAGCATATTATATAGATCATGTATTGCATATTATACAAATTGCAATATGTATGATTTAAGTAATTTCGTTATATGATATAATCAATGAATCCAAAAGGAGTAAATATATCATGAATGAAAAACAACGTAATCTATTTAATAAGTCAAGGCAACATCTTGAAAATCTTGGATATATTATCAAAGAGGATGTAGTATGTTATTATGTTTCAGGTCCTGATATTGAGAATGGTGAAGCAGCTTATGCATGGTTTGAAATAATAAGTCTTGCAAAATTCAAGCATATGGAGGTAACACCTGATGATGTTATCTCCTAAACAAATTTATGATAGATTGTCTGAAGATGTCATTGGTCAACACAATGCGAAAAAGGTATTGAGTGTTGCAGCCTACTCACATTTTATACGCTGTAAGCATCCTGAATTAGAAATTGAAAAAAGCAATGCGCTTCTAATAGGGCCTACAGGTTCAGGTAAAACACTACTTGCAAAATCACTTGCAAAAATACTTAAAATACCTATAGCAATTGCAGATGCAACAGCATTAACACAGGCAGGATATGTCGGTGAGGACGTTGAAAACGTATTGCTTAGATTATTGCAGATATGTAACATGGATATAAAAGTTGCTGAAAAGGGAATTGTATTTCTAGACGAAATTGATAAGATTGCACGTAAAAGTGAGTCAGTTTCTATCACACGTGATGTAGGCGGGGAAGGTGTTCAGCAAGCATTACTTAAAATCGTGGAAGGTTCGATTGTAAATGTACCAGCAGGTGGTGGTCGTAAACGACCTGATGGGGAAGGTTATATACCAATAAATACTTCAAATATACTTTTTATAGGCAGTGGTGCATTTGAAAGACTTGGTTATAAAGAATTAATTACTACAGAAGATTTACAACAGTTTGGTATGCTGCCTGAACTTCTAGGAAGGTTACCTATTATAGCACAAGTAGAACCAATCACTGTTCAACAAATTAGAGACATACTCACTGAGCCTAAAAATTCTATTACAAATCAATTCACACAATTATTCAATGCTTCAGGGTGTGAACTTACATTTGATAGTGCTGCATTAGAAGCTATCGCAATATATGCATTCAAGTGTAAATTAGGTGCAAGGGGTTTACGTAGTGTTATTGAAAAGGTATTACTTGATGCACAGTTCAATTTACCTGAACTTGAATCGTATGTATTAACATCTAATCATGTAGTTACTATATTAAACTAGTATATTGTAGATTGCATTGATTCGTTATGATATATAATACATTAATAAGGAGGAAATAACATGGCAAATTCGATGATCTATGTAGGTACACCTTTGTGGCATGGAGTAGGTACAACCTTCGAACAACCGCAAACCACCGCAAGATCTATTGTCGAGAACGCAAATCTTAACTGGATTGCAGAACCTTCACCTATGGTATCACAGCGATACCCGGAAAGGCAAATACTTAACAAATTTGCACTTTATCGCAGTGACTATGAGCCTACAGAATTGTCCGATGGATTCATCTGCGAGGTCAGTACACCGTCACATAAATTACAAATCGTTCAAAATTCTGACATGTTCAATTGTGTAGAATCTATGTTATCTAAAGGTCATCTGACAGTTGAAATGGCAGGTTCAATCGAAGGTGGTACCCGTGTATTCGGCTGCTTCAAAACTACGGAAACATTCAAACTTGTTGACGATGATGTAGATCAGTATATTATAATCGTCAATGATCACAGCAAACCTAATGGTAAGATACGTATAATCAATACACCTATACGTCTTGCATGTACTAACCAACTCAGTGGCATTATGGGTAACTCAGCAATGTCATATGAAATTACGTGTAGCTCAGAC
>Ga0123355_10003945_pt1 | contig 21479 bp, 20 predicted proteins | sample TergutEmb28metaG_3_FD_89872 | JGI IMG/M metagenome (GOLD analysis project Ga0123355, IMG submission 89872) | Embiratermes neotenicus P1 segment gut microbial communities from Petit-Saut dam, French Guiana - Emb289 P1 | ecosystem: Host-associated > Arthropoda: Insects > Digestive system > Gut ...
ATGGGTACTATACAGCGTAGCACCACAAACCGGCACGGTAGTAGCTACAGCAGGTACAGATACTGTATCGGCTGCAATCCCAACACCGGATGCAAACCGTGTGTCTCAAGTCACATTAACATTCGTACTTGATGGTACACCAATCATCACCGTAGGCGCGCAAAACGCGATTATGGTAGCAGGCATACCAAGCAGCGTAACATTCCCAGTTACCACTACAAATATTCCACCTGGTATATACAGCATAACCGTTAACAATTTACCAACAGGTGTAACGGCACAAGGTACGCTAACCATTGGCAGCGTAGCCACGCTTACACTTGTAGGTGGAACAAACACAATAGCAGGCGTTTACAACACGCTAACCCTTTCCATTCCAACCCTTGGTGTAACATCTGCACCGTTTACACTAACCATCATAACAGGCCTAGGTGGTGGCACACCGCCCCTACAGCCGCCCACACCTCCAACACCACCGCAACTGCCGGGGATTCCGGGAACTCCGGGTACACCTTATATCCCATGGGCACCAAGAGTACCGGGTGCACAATTGGATGCAGCAGACGGCGTGCTGTATGCAGAATACGAGACCATAGACTTCGACCAAGCACCGGAGCTTGCACCTGTAGCACCAATGCCGGTTAGGGAAGCGCACCACGCATTTATGATTGGCTTTGCAGAAGACGGCACCATTCGCCCACATGCAAATATCACACGTGCAGAAGTAACCACCATATTCTTCCGCTTAATCACAGACCAGCACCGCGCAAATATTTGGTCACAAACCAACTCATTTGCCGATGTGCCTAGAGACAGATGGTTTAACAACCCAATCTCTACCATGCAAAACGGCGGATTATTTGCAGGCATACCACTGGGTTACAACTTTAACCCGAACCAAGCAGCAACGCGTGCAGAGTTTGCCGCAATGGTTGTAAACTATCTGGGGCTGGGCCATTACCGTGTTACAAATGGCGGCGCATTTACAGATATCGCAGGCCATTGGGCAAGTGATGCAATCAATGTAGCGTACTTGCAAGGCTGGGTAAGAGGCTTTGGCGACGGAACCTTTAGACCAGACCAGCTTATTACACGTGCAGAAGTTGCGGCACTTGTAAACCGCGCACTTGGACGTTTGCCACAAACCGCGGGCGACTTGTTACCTGGCATGATTATGTGGCCAGACAACATGAACCAAAATGCTTGGTACTTCTTGTATATCCAAGAGGCCACCAACTCTCACCACCACCAGGCGAAAGCCGATGGTGTCCATGAAACTTGGACACACTTAATAGACCCAAGAAACTGGAGAGCACTAGAAAGACCAAATTCAATGCCTTGGGATATTCTCAACCAGTAACATCAGGGTTAAAACCAAATACTATAGGAGCGGCCGCAAGGCCGCCCTATAGCGTTTGTACATACTATGTAGGGACGGAGGCTATTAACATGGGCAATTTAATTTATACCACATGCACTGATAGTACTATCCACAGCACTATAAAAAACGAGGGTTTTACAGTAGAGTGCTTCGCAAATAGCGACCTTTTGTATGAAGCTTTTCAACACAAAAACAGTGATATAGTTATTCTGGATAAGGCGGCACCGGGCGGCGATGGCTTCGCGATAAGTGCAAAAATTAGGCAAATCTCTAACCTGCCAATTATTATGCTGGCATCGCAAGATTCCGATTCCGATTATGTTTTTGGCATTTCTATAGGAATAGACGCGTACCTTACAAAGCCCTTTAGCCCAGAAAAGCTTATTGTGCACATTAAGACATTACTCGTTAATCCTAGATTGGGCAGATATTCTGCGTTAAAGCGAAAGCGAACGGCGCTTGTATATGCAGATGTAACACTTTATCCAAATAACCGGACAGCCAGTTGCAATAACAAAGAGCTAAGGCTTACGAATACAGAGTTTAATATGATGGAACTTATGCTTAAAAACGAAGATAAAGCCCTTTCCCGCCAAGAGCTGCTAAGTACCATATGGGGCAGCAAAAGCCGTGTAGGCTCCCGGGCCACAGACGATACAGTAAAACGCCTGCGGCGAAAGCTGACGGAGGCCGACAGCCATGTTTCTATAGACGTTGTAAGGGGGTATGGTTTTAGGTTGGGTACAAAGTAAAATACCGCCCTAAAACCGCTCAACCATATGCAACTTCTGCTTAGGAAACAATTGGCTAAGCTGCAAATAACTATCGTATATCGTTGTATCTTTCTTAAGCATCGCTTCCTCTGGCGATATATACCCCGTCACCAACTGTGCCAGCGTTTCTACGCTGGTGGCCATGGCCGCACCGCATTCCGTAGTTTTCTGTACTGTCACATTTCCGTCTTCCCATTGCACGATATACTTGCCGGTATTATCTTTCCAGTAAGCGTCTATAATATCAACAGTAAGCTTCCCATTTCCAACGCCAACCGGTGCACGCAATGTAGACAACCCGGTGGTTACATCTAATATACGGTTCATACCGCACGCATTTTTGCGCCAGCTTATATCGTATGCTTCCGGGAATAAAGCGTGTACGCTAACATCATCCGGCGCATTCCAATCTACGGAATCAAATTCCGAACCCAGCTTTGCAAAAAATCCAAAAATACTGTGTAGCCCTTCAGGGGTACGCCAGCAAAGTTCTCTAATTTTTGCGCGGTTGCCGTGTTCGTCATTTTTATGCACACCATAAAGTACATAAGCATCTGCTTTGCCCTGCGCATCGCGGTTTAGGAACGTAAATTTCAAATCTTTATACGGGTCGCGGTCGAGTATTTTCTGCCAAGCGTCCTTGTCGCGTACTATAGCCAAATTGCGGCTGCGTACAAATGTTTCGTAAATTTCGGCATACGGGCTGATATCGTCTCCTGGTTCAAAAGGTTCGATATTTTGGGGATACGCATAACCCTGCATCTCCGCTATGGGGATATTTACGCTATTGTACGCATAGCACATTTCGTACCCAAAGTTGCGGTAATAGCTGTACGAAAATGGATACAGGAAAGAAAATGTCTGCCCGTTTTCCAACATGGCAGGAAAGGCCGCGTCAAATATTTTTCGGATCAGCCCTTTCCCGCGTGACTCTGGGCGGGTTACAACACCGCCTATGCCGCCCATTTTCACTTTTTTGCCGTTCATTAACATATCGTAGTGGTTTACAACCATGGCAGAATGCATCTTGCCATCATCGTCAAATGCCCCCCAGCGGTCATCGTCGTCTTCATCTTTTATATGCGCTTGCGGGTCTTTCATGTGCGCACGGATATCGCTGCGCCCAATATCAAAAAATACGGTGGAACAAATTCCATTGTATTGAACCTGCTCTACCGGTGCTATTCTGCGTATAATCATGGTATCCCTCCGTATGTATAAACTATCCAACAGTATATGTCACATTCGCTTGGTTTACAATAGGCGGCCGCGCATATATAATGCAAAAAACTACTTTATCACAAATGAGGGATAGCATGTTTACACAAAAAGAAAGAGATACGCTGCAAAACCTGGCAAAAGCTTATATGGAAGTGGCGTCTTTGCCCGTGCAGCAGGAGAAAATCGACCTGTGGAAAGCCCTGAATAGAGGCAAAATGAAACGCCCCATGGTGACAATAGACCAGCTTCCGTGGCACGAGCTTAACGCGGGCGGTGAATTAACCCTTGTGGCAGAAACCCCATTCTGGCGTGGAATTGAAAGATATTTGCGCCAGCAATTGTATATGTGGAACCACTTCCCTGTAGATATGGTTATAGAGCCGTGTATTCCCATTCCTATGGCCATTAGCGGGATTGGGTATGGGGTGAGTATCCAGGAAGAGCTGCTTTTATTAGACGAAGAAAACGATGTCATGTCGCACTACTACGCAAACCAATTTGAAACGGACGAAGACCTTGGTAAAATTCACAACATGCAGCTTACCCATGACAAGGCCGAAACCGCCCGCCGTATGGAAACCGCACACGATTTATTTGGGAATATTATAGGCATCCGGCCGCAAGGGCACATATTCCACTTAGGGCTTTGGGATTTTATTTCCCAAACCATGGGCATTAGCGAGCTTTATTACAGCCTTGCAGACAGGCCGGAATACATGCACAAACTTATGCGCCGTTTAACAGACTCCGCGCTTTCCGGAATAAAACAAGCCAACGCACTTGGGTTGCACGATTCCCAGTCAAACATCTGCCATTGTTCATATATTTACACGGATGAGTTGCTTCCTGGGCCGAGCGAAGGCAAAGCCCCACTATCCAAAAATTCGTGGGCATTTGGCTTGGCGCAGCCGTTTACGTCGGTGTCACCGGCCACAACAAAGGAGTTTGAAGTGTCGTACATCAGCGAACTTGCCCAACATTTTGGCGGCATATACTACGGCTGCTGCGACCGTTTGGACGACCGCCTGGATATTGTCAAAGAAATCCCCAATGTGCGTAAAATTTCCTGCAGCCCATGGAGCAACGTTGACGCTTTTGCCGAAAAAATTGGCCCAAAACGAACCATGTCTGTAAAGCCCAACCCCGCAATGCTTGCAGGTACCGCTATAGATTATGCCTTAATCGAAAAAGATTTGCGCCATACAGCAGAAGCCGCACGGCGCAACAATGTAAACCTGGAAATAATTTTGAAAGATATTTCCACCATAAACTACGAACCCAAACGGCTGGCAAAGTGGAATGAAATTGCGATGAATGTGGTTAGTGAATAAAAAAATGAGGCTGTCTCGCTAAGCATTTGTAATGAATAATTATGCGCTCTACCCGTCATTGCGAGGAGCGAAGTGACGAAGCAATCTAGGAAATCAAGGCTTCTGGATTGCTTCGCTACGCTCGCAATGACGACTGCTTACATATATATTCAACATTTTTGCTTAACGAGACAGCCCCATTTTTCTACATACCAAACAACTTTTCCTTCAAATCCAAGTAGTACAAATAATTCTCTACCGTTACATCCGGCGGGCAGCGGTGGTCGCAAAAAGGGATAAACCCGCCGCGTTCTACGTAAGGAACCAAACTTTCCAAATAGCTTTTGATTGCACTTTTGCCTTCAATCATCTTCATTTTATCCACGCCGCCCATCACGCGCAAGCCCTCGTACTTATCCAGTAACGCACCGGGGTGCCCGGAATGGTTCACTTCCAGCGGAAACATACAGTTTATGCCCGACTCCATAAAAACAGGTATCAGCGGCCGGACATCGCCGTCGCAATCTGTCCACCATAAGTTTATACCGTGCTCTTTGAGTTTCTTGCCTATGCGCTTATAGCGCGGCGCAACGATACCTTCAAAAAACGACACGGGCAGAACCGGCCCCTGGCTAAAGCAGATATCCTCCCAGCCGGACGCAAAATCGAAGTCTACTTTGCCCAGCACCTTGTCAAGCGATTGCTCCACCAGTGTACAGCAGGTTTCTACCATATCCTCCAGCATATCGGGATAATCTGCCCAAGCGTAACATATGCCCTCGAAGGTGAGCATGTCGCGGATTCTCCCAACCATAGAGCCGCAGTCAATCCCAAGTGGGTAGTCACGGCTTGGCGGGTGCGTTTTTGCCAACGCGTCCACGTCCATATTGCGCCCGGGGCTGTCTGGGCGAAAATGCTCTTCTTTTACCCGCTTCCAGTCCTCTGGGGTTTTAATTGATGAATCCGTAAAGTGCGGAATAGACGACCCTGCGCCTTGTAATGGAATTTCGGCGGTGAGTCCATCATTATTTTGTATGATTATGGTGTTTCCTGTACGCCCAAGTTCTTTATACGCGAACCCCGGGTCCATCCAGTTGTTAGACCACACCGTTGGTAAGTAGTCAAAGGAGAAAAATGCATTGGCTTCCCCTTCATTTGTGATGCCGTTTTTAACAAAAATATCCCACTGGGCATAATTTTCTTCCCAGTAGCCAAACTCCCAGTTAAAGCAACGGTCTACAGGTTGGAAATTCATTTGATGGTTAAACCGCTCCCGCGAAGTCATTGTACCTTTCCAAGGCGGGCGGCAGGGTGTGATTTGTTTTTTCATGGTGTGACTCCTGTCTTTGGGGTTTTTAAGGCATTATACATTACCCCTAAAACACAGGCAATACCGCACCATCGTATTGACGATAAATAAATTGGCGAACCCGCTCAGACTGCAAATGGCTTAGCAAAGTCTGCAACGCAGGATGGTCTTTATCAGCCGCCCGCACAGCCAGCCCATTTGCAAAAGGCGAATCCGGAGATTCTATAATAAGCGAGTCACGCATGGGGTTTAAGTCTGTTCCGGCAAGTACGTGGTTTGTGTTTATTATTGCCATATCTATGGTTGGGTCTTCCAATACACGCGGCAAAATGGCGGCGTCTAACGACCTAAATTGCAGGTTTAGCGGGTTGTCGGTAATATCGGAAGTGTATGTTGCGCGAACGCCCGCATCCGGGTTTACCGTAAGCAAGCCATGGGTTTGCAGCAACAACAGCGCGCGCCCATGGTTTGTTGCGTCGTTGGGCAGGGCGATTGTTGCGCCTTGTGGCAATTCGCTGATATCATTTAATGTAAGTGAATACGCGCCCATTGGCTCTATGTGTATGAAGCCAAGCATATGCAGTTCCTCTGCATAAGGTGACGCCTCCAAAAATGGCAAATGCTGAAAATAGTTTGCACCAAGCGTACCGTCTGCAAGGGCCGGGTTTACTACAGGAAAATCTGTAAACTGCCGTATTTCAAGCCGGACGCCGTCTGCCAGCAAGTACGAGCGGATATATTCCAGTATTTCCTCATGCGGGCGCGGTGTAGCACCAATAACAATAGTAAATTCCTCGCCATCTACCCATTCTGGCAGGACGGTATCCGTGGACGAACATGCGGCTAATACGCCAAGTGCTGCAATAAGCACAAATGCCAATAGTCGTTTTTTCATTCAAAATCATCTCCTAAAAATTTTTGTTTGCAATTTCAATCCAACCCAGTGTCATTCAGCTAAATTATAACGTTAACCTCGGGCGAACACAGTTTGCCCTTACAATGGCTACGATGTTTTCGTAGGGGCGAACTGTGTTCGCCCGTAAATTACAAAATTTCATTAACTTGATGTTAGAAGTAAGCCTTTTTTGTAAATTTGCAAAATGTGCGCACCACCTTGCCATCACAAAAAAATAAGCCCTTCAGGGCTTCCATAACGGACGTTACGCTAAATAAACATAAAGCGTACATCTTCCGGCAATATATTGCTATTATGCCGGGGGAGTTAGCACCGTGCGTCCGCCGGTTGCTGGGTTTCATAGGGCCCTGGTCCCTCCACCTCTCTGGATGCAATATGAAATTGTTTGACTATGATAATATACAAACAAATAATTTGTCAAGCGTTTTTTGTGAAGTTGCAGAAAATGTCAAAAACAAAGCGGCTATACCGCCAATTCAGCTAGTCCGATAATTGGACTAGCTGAATTGGCGAGATAGCCGTCTTCCGAAAATAGCGTATTATTCTATTCTATCCGCCCGTAACCCGGGAATATATTTACATGCTTCCGCTAATGCCGCGGCATACAGCCCATACGCCCCCACAACATGGTGGATATACGGCCCTTCTATTAATTTGCGCTCCCATTTTACCCAATCATCCACTTCCATCCATACATAGGTGCCGGTAGATTTAGGGCCGTCGGTGGTTTTGGCTTCGCCGATAAACATAGAGTATGCATTGTTTAACCCGTCGAAGCGGGCAATGGTCAAATTGCCGTCTTTAAGCCGCCAGTTGCCGCGGCCGCCGTCGTCCAGCCAAGGTTTTTCCCTTTCACACATCAGAGATTGTGGAAACGGGCCGCAGTGCCAAAGCAATTCGGCGTTATCGTTATGGGGATGACGGACGGTAAGGTCTGCGAAGAAAGACGGGGCGCGGTTATAGTCAGCCGCATGGAGCATGGCCGCTGTTATAGCACCATTGATATCCCCTTCACAGGAAATGGGCAAGCCCAAACCAGTAAGCTCTCCGATGACTTGACAAGGCACAAAGCCGATAAGCTGCGACAAACCGTTCCAGCATTCAAGCGACGCCGCCGCGGCTTGTATGGCTTTCATTTCATCCTGGATAAAGCATACCATGGCTGCCATGGCGGTTAGTTTCTCTTCGCCAAATTTGTCGTAGGCTATGCGGGATTTCATGGATGCAAGCTGGGCCTCTACTGCAGGTGTTGGCGACTGCGCCAGTGCTTTCACTTGGTTTACCAGCCGTGCCACCGGCAGCGGGATTACCTCTATGCCAAAACGGCTTAGCAGCTCGTCCTCGTTGCTCATTACGCTTAAAAAGCTGCCGGGTCTTTCGCCTATTTTCAGTATTTTCATGCCGCGGAACGCCTTTACAACGGAAGCCGCGCGGCAGAAGGTTTCAACGCCTTTGGAAAATGCCGGGTCGGTAGCGTGGCAGTTTTCTATATAAGTAAACGGCACGCCAAAGCGTTGCAGCACTTTGGATGAGGCAAAAATTCCGCATTGGGTATCCCTAATGCGCACGCCTTCTGGGCTTGGGGCATCGTCTCTTGCGCCCCATAGCAGTACGGGGAGGTTCAATGCCCGGGCTATCTTGGCCACCACTTCCTCGGAGCCAAAGTCTGTATGCAGCATAAAAACTGCGTCTGCGCCTTGGGCTTGCAGATGCGCAACAATGTCCCACACCTGCTCCGGAGAAGTGGCTATCCCATCGGGGACGATACTGTCTATCGTCACCAATTCTACCGGGTGGCTGATGGTGCTTAGGGCGGCTAGGGCATTGTTTTTAGAAATTAACGCGTTTTGGGTAGATGTGAACCCAACGCCGCGCTTTACGGGGATTACACCTAGTTTTAGTTTAGTTGCGTTTTGCATAATGGCCTCCTTTTATGCCTTACTTCTGGCAAGGCTTAATTTTGTTCAAGTGTGAATGGAAAGTTTTTCTTTTCTTTGATTTGTATCAGTTTAATTTTCCCTTGGGGGGTAGTATGCCGCTCAATATAGTAGCCATCTACGTCCACTAGCTCCGTCAAAAGATTATCAACGGCCTCTGGAGATAATTTTAATTTCGTTTCAATATACGAGAATTCAGTTAGATATGCTGAACAAGTATTGACAATTATTTTTTTTTGTTTTTCACGTTCTGCTAGCGTATTACTAGCTTCAAATTGCGTAGTTGCTATTTCAAAATACTTCGTAGCAGCTATATTTGTTTTGTCTGCTCGTTCTGCATATCCTTCGGCTAACTTAGCATCTTTCTCTGCTTTTTTAGCCATTTCTTCGGTGGTTTTCTTGCCCTTCCGTGTCCACCATGCAAGAAAAGCAGTTATAATCGCGCAAAGAGCACTTACAATTGTTGCAATATTACGACCATCTTCAAGTATTGAAGAACTCACAAACGCGACAATCTCTGGTTGAATGTACAAAATATCATCTCCTTAGTGGTTCATCTGCGCCATAACCAAGTTATAATAATCGCCTTTCAGTGCCATCAATTCCGCATGGTTGCCGCTTTCTGCAATATTCCCCTTATCAACATACATAATCTTATCCGCATGTTGGATGGTAGACAGCCTATGCGCAATAATAAACGACGTGCGCCCTTCAAGCAGGCGGTTAAGCCCCTCTTGCAGGGCTTTTTCTGTACGGGTATCGATATTCGATGTTGCTTCGTCTAGTATCAATATGCGTGGGTCTGCAAGCAAGGCGCGCGCAAAGGATATCAACTGCCGCTGCCCTACAGATAATCTGCTGCCGCGCTCGTTCACTTCTGTTTGGTATCCGTTTTCCATTTCCATAATAAACGCGTGGGCGCACACGGCTTTTGCCGCTTCCATCACTTCCTCGTCGGTCGCGTCCAGGCGGCTATAGCGGATATTGTCCATTATTGTGCCGGAGAACAGGAAGCTGTCTTGCAGCATTATTCCCATTTGGCTGCGTAGGGACGCCAGCTTCGCCTCGCTGATATCAAAGCCATCCACCAGTACTTGGCCGCTGTTAATTTCATAAAAGCGGCTAATCAGGTTTACTACTGTGGTTTTGCCTGCGCCAGTTGGGCCAACCAGCGCAATAGAATCCCCGGCTTTACATGTAAAGCTTACACCGTCCAGTATGGTTTGCCCCGCCTCGTAGCCAAAAACTACGTCTTTGAACGCTACATCGCCTTTTATTTGCGGCATATCTGTTGCGCCCGGTTTGTCTTTTACCAAAATGGGCTCGTCTATGGTTTCGAAAATAAGCTCCAGGTTGGCCATGTTTGTTACCAGCTGGTTGTAAAAGTTTGCGATATTGTTTATAGGCATCCAAAACCGCCAAATATAGGCCACAAACGCAACCAGCACACCAACGGTTAGCGTCTCGTTGGCAATCATGCTTACACCAATAATATACAGGAACGCAACGCCAAAAGAGCCTATATTTTCTACACTGGGCCACAAAAGGAACATGACCCTACAGCCATGCATCCACGCTTTTTGCACATTGCCAGACACGACTGCAAATGTATCCTTGTTCTCGTTCTCCCGGGAAAAGGACTGGGTAATTTTAACGCCCGCAATGCTTTCGTGAATATATGCGTTAAGATTAGACTGTTTTGCGCTAAAAATTTGCCATGCTCTACGGCTTTTTATGCGGATGAAAAACGATGCAATCATCAAGATTGGCACACCGGCCATCGCTACCAGCGTCAGGCGAGGGTTTATCAGCAACATCATCACAACAATAATTACCAGTGAAAACAGGTCGGTAATCACGTTAATCAGCCCATTAGAAAGCATGTCACTAAGCGAATTGATGTAGTTGACCACCCGCACCAAAATTTTGCCGTGAGGACGGCTATCGAAAAAACTGAATGGCAAACGCTGTAAATGCTCGAACAGCTCTTTGCGCAAGTCCCGGATGATGCCCTGTCCCACCTTTGCCATGGCATCCATACGATAACGCATGAAGAAGATATTAACGGCGATAGTCAGCAGCATAAAGCCGGCAATCAGTAAGACAAGCGGAACATCTGCTTCGGGGATTGCCCTATCCATGATGATCATAGTCAGGTATGGCGCAAGCAGCCCTAAAGTACTGGATACGATTGTAAATACCAGCGTGATGATAAAGTTCTTTTTGTAGGGCAGAACATATTTGTTTAGGCGAAGCATACGCTTGAGGTTAAACGTATTTTCTTCTCTAACCACTTCGTCGGTACGGAAAGTATTACGCGCCATGAGTTGCCCCCTTCTGGTCGTTATACATTTGGGCATAGTACCCACCTTGTTGCAATAACTGCTTATGTGTACCACGCTCTATAATTCGGCCATGTTCCAGCACCAAAATTAAATCTGCATCCTGCACAGACGATAACCTATGCGCCACGATAAACGTAGTACGCGCGGTTCCGCTTTTTGTTACTTTTTCCGCCAAAGCTTCTTGTATGCGTTGCTCTGTTTCCATGTCTACAGCAGAAGTTACATCATCCAGCACCAAAATAGAAGGCTCTGTGGCAATGGCCCGCGCAAGGGATATTCGCTGTTTTTGCCCGCCAGAAAGCCCAACCCCGCGTTCGCCAACAATGGTGTCGTAACCTTCCGACATTTTTTCGATAAACTCGTTGGCATCCGCGATACTTGCGGCCTCGTACACTGCTTCCATTGGTGCGTTTGGTACGCCAAAAGCGATGTTGCCTTCCACTGTATCTGAATACAAAAATACATCTTGCATGGCATAGGCAATGCCGCCGCGCAAATCCGGAATGTAATAGTCCTTTACGTTAACGCCGTCTACAAGTACGTCGCCCTGGTTGGCATCGTAAAAGCGGCTGATGAGTGCCATAAGCGTAGTTTTGCCAGAGCCTGTGCCACCTACAATGCCAATGGTTTGCCCCTTTTCTGCACGGAAGCTGATGTCTTTCAGCACTTTATTTTCATAATCATAGCTAAAAGATACGTTACGGAACTCTACCACGCCCTCTATACGCTGTGTGCGAACGGGGCTTTCCGGGCTCTCTATAAGAATGGGCTGGCGCATCATTTCAAATACTTTATCCAGGGATGTACCGCAGTTTTGGATGTCGTTAACCACCCACGTAAACATGCGTGTGGGGTTGTTTATCATCCATAAGTAGCCGCTGATGGTTATCATTTGCCAAAGCTCCATACGCCCCCAAATAACCATAAGCCCGCCAGCCAGTAGCAGTATCCACGGCAGCAAAGCGGCGCATGTTTCCATCATGGGGAAGTATTTGATGCGCACTTTTGCCGCGCCCATGTTTGCATCGTAAAAAGCTTGGTTTACTTTTGTAAATTTTTGGATTTCGTACGCTTCTTTTGTAAAGGCTTTTACAACACGGTTGCCGCCAATATTTTCGCTACAGGTAGAATTTAGGTTGGAAAATTGCTCGCGTATTTCGCGGAAGGTGGGGCGTATTTCCTTAGATTGCTTTAACGCCGCCCAAATAACCACAGGTGTGGTGACGAGTAAAATTAAAGTCAGCTGCCAATTGATTATGCCCATAGCGATAATGGCCGCAAAATACAGCAGCACGTTTTCCGGTATCGCGTAGGTATCAAAGGCCAGGAAATGCCGGATTGCGTCAAGGTCGCCGGTCATGCGGCTCATGGTGTCACCAACCCGGTTTTTATCAAACCAAGGGAAATTTTGGATATGTAGCTTGTTGTACACATCGCGCCTAAGCTCAAAGAGTATCTGCTGCGAAGTAGACTCGTATAACAGCAAAAAGAAGTAGCGCATAATGCTACAGAAAAACGTAACGCTAACCATAATAAGCAGGTACCTGGGCAGCATATCGTGGTACCCGCCCTGTATTACATCCGCTACAATGCGCCCCGCTATAAACGGGTTATTGAGCATAAGCAGAATGTTTAATATGTTAATCGCTTGCCCAAAAATAAAACGCCATTTGTATCTTAAAACGTATGGTAATGCCCATTTGAATGCCTGCATATGAACCTCCCAAGTCCTGCCGCCATGGCAGGAAAGTGTGAATAAAGCATACATGGGAAAATGTATAGGTAATCTGGGGATATGTCAAGGGTTTTTGCAAAAGAAAAACGCATGGTGAAAAACGCATGGGGAGACATCTTTCCATGCGCTATTTCTAAATTTTAGTTGAAATCCAAGTCGCTATGCGATGCTCGTCGAGTTAATATCAATAGCAACTCGTCTTTATCCGTTTTTCTATAAACCAACAACCAATCTGGCGCTACATGACACTCCCTGTATCCCTTCCAGTTCCCTTGCAAGGCGTGGTCGCGATATTTTTCGGGCATTGGTTCATCATTAGCCAATATTCCTATAACTTTGCGCAATAATGCGATGTCTTTACCTTGTTTCTTCGCTTTTTTATAATCACGCCGGTATTGCGTGGAATAGTGAACACCGCGCTTATACATCATCGTCGTTGTCCAAGTCGGCAAAGAGCTCGTCTGCGTTATTAAAACGCTTGTATGCCCCGGGTTTGGCCTCAATTTGCTTGCATTCTTCAAGGGCGGCAAGTGAAACGGGGTCTTGCCAGCGTGCGCCGCGCAGGTCGAAAGGGAAGCCCCCGACATGGCAGGCATGATTAATAAACACAGTAATTGCTTCGGGTAGCGTTAAGCCATGGAAAGCAAATATGTTTTCTGCTTCCTGCTTTATTTCAGGATACAAGCGCACATTTATATTTGCAGATTTTGTTCCAGTAGCCATAATGAACACCTCCTGAGTCAATAGTATCAGAATAATGTTGCACATGCAAGCACTTGCAAACAAATATGCACTTTCGTGATGTTTACCTTCCTGTTGTCAGTGTGTGCGAACTGTGAATCCAATTAGGCTCTGGTGCAAGCGGGCCCACAATTTTGTGTGGTACATAGGGTTCTTCTAAAAAAGCGATTTCATCGTGGGATAATTCAATTCCTATGCTTCCCACAGAATCCTCTAAGTGTGTAATTTTAGTAGACCCGATTACAGGTACATAGCCTTTTTTCAACAACCACGCTAAAGATACTTGACTGCGCGTTATGCCGCGCTTCTCGGCAAGCTCGGCAACACGATCAATTATCACTTGGTCTTCCGCTTCGGTTGAGCCGTATTTTGATATTTGTACGTGGTCGGTTTCTGTGCGCTTTGTATCTGCGCCTATACCGCGTGACAAGCGCCCTGAAGCAAGCGGGCTATAGGGTGTAATGGCAATTTTTTCGTCTTTACACAAGGGCAGTAATTCTCTCTCGTCTTCGCGGTAAATTAAATTATAGTGATTTTGCATAGACACAAATTTTGCCCAACCGTTTTTATCCGCCGTGTATTGTGCTTTTTGGAATTGCCAAGCAAACATGGCGCTTGCCCCAATATAGAGCACTTTGCCGGATTTAACCAAATCATTCAGTGCCGACATGGTTTCTTCGATGGGGACTGTATAGTCCCATCTGTGGATAATGTATAGGTCGATGTAATCTGTTCCTAGGCGTTTTAAGCTGGCATCAGCTTCTTGCATAATTGCTTTTCGAGACAGCCCTTGTCTGTTCTGCCCTTCTCCCATACGAATAAAAACTTTGGTGGCGATTACGGTTTCATCCCGTTTGGTGTACTGTTTTAAGGCACGCCCAAGAAATTCTTCGCTTGTGCCAAAAGAATAGCAGTTGGCTGTGTCAAAAAAGTTGATGCCCAATTCCACGGCCCGTTTCATAATGGCATTGCTCTCGTCCTCTTTTAATGTCCAGCCCTGAAACCCTGTTGACGCATTACCAAAGCTCATGCATCCTAAACAAATTTTTGATACGTCCATGCCTGTGTTTCCCAGTTTTACATACTCCATTGTTTTGCCACCTTTCATTCATACCTTTTGTTTTTTCGCATTATAAAACAGCGGGCTATGAATAGCAAATACCTATATTGAATGGTTGCTGGACTTTGGCGTTTTGGTAAACCCACCAGCAAGTGTTTTCTAAGGCGGCGCAGAAGTTTTTGGAGCGGTTGACGCTTTAGTTTACTTCACCCGCAAGCCTAAATTTCTGATTGGACACCTTGACAACACCACCTCAAATGTTATACTCACATGTACCCTTAAAAGAAACAGGGGTAAAAATTAAAACCCTCGCGTAGATAGCGGACTCTCCAACCATGTCTGGGCGACGGGACACAAACTATATTTATAGGAGGATCACAAAATGATCAACAAACAAGAAATCATGGAAAAGTACGGCCGCGGAGACAACGACACCGGTTCGCCAGAGGTGCAAATTGCACTGCTCACCGCACGCATCAACCACCTTACAGAGCATCTTCGCACACACAAGAAAGACTTTCACTCCCGCCGTGGCTTGCTTAAATTGGTAGGCCAACGCCGCGGTTTGTTGGGCTATATCCACAGCACAGATATCACCAGATACCGTGCGCTTATTGCCGAACTTGGACTCAGAGATTCTATTAGGAAGTAGGACACCTACAAATGAGAGAAACTTCAGTATACACCACCATGCTGGGGGGCAGGAAACTTTCCTGCGAGATTGGCCGCTTGGCCGAGCTCGCGGGGGGTACTGCCCTTATGACCTATGGGGACACCGTCGTGCTGGTAACAGCCACAACATCTGAAAAGCCCCGCGCGGGCATAGATTGGTTCCCACTTAGCGTAGATTACGAAGAGCGTTTTTACGCGGTAGGCAAAATCCCGGGTTCATGGTTTCGGCGCGAAGGCCGCCCTACAGAGCACGCAATCCTTGCGTCGCGCCTGATAGACCGCCCCATTCGCCCGTTGTTCCCGGACGATTATCGCAATGATGTTGGAGTAGTTGCGACAGTGATGTCTATGGACCAAGATGCAAGTCCGGAAGTGGCCGCCATGATTGGCGCGTCTATCGCGCTTTGCATCTCAGAAATCCCGTTTAACGGCCCAACCGCTGCCGTAAATATCGGCTTGGTTGACGGCGAATTGATTGTAAACCCAGACGCCGCACAGCGCGAAGTGAGCAAACTTGTGCTAACGGTTTCTTCTACACGCGAAAAAGTGATGATGATCGAAGCCGGCGCAGACGAAGTGTCCGAAGAAGTCATGTTTGACGCCATTATGCTGGCACACGAAGAAAACAAGAAAATCATCGCGTGGATTGACGGCATTGTGGCTGCGCATGGCAAGCCAAAGCGCGACTACGACAGAAATGTGCTGCCGGAAGGTCTATACGAAAAAGTGACCGCTTTTATTACGGACAAGCGTATGGAAGACGCTGTTTTTAGCGACTTAAAGCAAATCCGTGACGAGAATTTATCGAAACTCCGTGAAGACGTAGACGCAAACCTTGTACCCACTTTTGACGAATTAGGGGAAGATGTTGCGGCAGAATACAAGGCAAACCTTGGTGCCGCTATCTATAAATTCGAAAAAGAAACCGTGCGCCGCATGATTCTACGCCAGGGCAAACGCCCGGACGGCAGGGGCATGGGGGACATCCGCCTGTTAACCTCCGAAGTAGATATTTTACCACGTACCCACGGTTCCGCCATTTTCCGCCGCGGGCAAACGGAAGTTTTAACCGTTACAACGCTGGGCAGCGGCGGCGATATTCAACGTCTGGACGGCCTGGACGAAGCGGAAGAAAGCAAGCGCTACATGCACCACTACAATTTCCCAAGCTATTCTGTTGGCGAAACCCGCCCGTCTCGCGGCCCCGGCCGCCGGGAAATTGGGCATGGCGCGTTGGCAGAGCGTGCGCTTTTGCCGGTAATCCCAAGCGAAGACGACTTCCCATACGCAATCCGTCTTGTGTCCGAAGTAACCAGCTCCAACGGTTCAACGTCGCAGGCCAGCGTTTGTGCGTCTACCCTAAGCCTGATGGCGGCGGGCGTGCCCATTAAAGCCCCTGTAGCGGGCATTTCCGCGGGTCTTGTCACCGGAGACAGCGAAAGCGACTACGTGCTGCTTGCGGATATCCAAGGGCTGGAAGATTTCTTCGGCGACATGGATTTCAAAGTGGCGGGCACAAAGGAAGGCATCACCGCCATCCAAATGGACATTAAAATCGACGGGCTAACCCCTGAAATTATCAAAGCGAGCTTGGAACAAACCAAGCATTCCCGCTATGCTATTTTAGATAACAGTATGCTGCCAGCCATCGCGGAACCACGTGCGGAAATTTCCCCACATGCGCCTAAAATGGCAATTGTTCGCATTCAAATTGATCAAATTGCCGAGGTTATCGGCTCCAGAGGCAAAACAATCAAGCGTATTATCGAGGAATCCGGCGTTGAGAAAATCGACACGGAAGACGACGGCCGCGTATTTGTTTGTGACAAGGACCAAGCAAAAGTGGACCATGCAGTGGCTATGATTAAAGCCATTGTAACCGTGCCGGAAGTGGGGGCTATCTTTACCGGCAAAGTAACGCGCATCATGAACTTTGGCGCATTTGTTGAAATTGCACCAGAAAAAGAGGGATTGGTTCATATCTCGCAATGGGATTTGGGCAGGGTAGAAAACCTGGAAGCCGTGACTTCCGTGGGCGATGTTGTTACCGTAAAGGTCACAGAAGTGGACGACCAGGGGCGTATCAACCTTTCGCGCAAAGGTGTGTTAGATCCGACTGCGGACACCACTGTAAAACGCCCGCCTCCACGCGACCGCAACAGCGGTGACCGGGACAGCGGTGACCGGGACAGAAACCGCAGCGGCGATAGGAACCGTGGCGGAGATAGAAACAGAGGCGACAGGCGTTGACCACTCCTATTGCCGTTTACACCTTGCCTAACGGGCTGCGGGTAGTTATGGAGTCTATCCCGTTTGTTCGGTCTGTCAGTTTTGGGCTGTGGGTCAAAAATGGCTCGCGGCACGAAAGTATAGCTACCAATGGTATGTCGCATTTTGTCGAGCATATGATGTTCAAAGGCACAGAGAAGCGCACCGCACGCGAAATTGCAGACCATATGGATGCAGTTGGCGGGCAGTTGAATGCTTTTACGTCCAAGGAATACACTTGCTATTTCACGCGCACTTTAGATGCCCACTTTGACGTGGCACTAGACGTTGTTTCCGACATGTTTTTTAACTCGAAGTATGACCAAGCGGAAATTGACAAAGAGCGCAACGTTATTTTGGAAGAAATAAGCATGTACGAAGACACGCCGGAAGACCTGTGTGTAGACCTTTTGCAGGAAAAAATCTTCCCAAACCATCCGCTGGGGATGTCTATTTTGGGTACGCCCGAGACTATTGGCAGCTTCCAGCGAGACGATTTTTTGACGTTCTTAAAGACGAAATACACGCCGCAAAACGTGGTTATCGCCATAGCTGGCAACATTGACGAGAAGGAAGTTTTACAAAAAATCACGTCAGTATTTGGGCAGTTTAAGGGCGAACCTATTGCCGCAAGCGAAATGCCGGCCGTTTACACGCCGGGCTTTTCCATTAAGGAAAAAGACATTGAACAAGTGCACTTGTGCATGGGCTTCCCGGGGCTTCCCAGCGGTACAGATGAAGCTTACGCTTTAGCGGCAGTCAACACAATTTTGGGCGGCGGCATGAGCTCTCGCCTGTTCCAGAAAATACGCGAGCAGCATGGCCTTGTGTATTCGGTGTATTCCTACAATGCAAGCTACACAGATGCAGGGCTTTTCAGTATTTATGCTGCACTAAACCCGGACAATCTTAACCAGGTTATGCAGCTTATATCCCAGGAAATTAAGGGCATGTTTACGGAAAAAATAACCACAGAGCAGCTGGCAAAGTCTAAAGAGCAGCTAAAAAGCAACTTTTTACTAAGCCTGGAATCTGCTGCCAGCCGCATGAACAGCATCGGCCGCACCATGCTTATGCTAAACAAAACCTTAACGCCCGACGAGCTGATTCAAAAAATAGACGCAATAAACATGGACGCATTTTACGATGTGTGCGACAAAATTTTCAAAATGGACCAGGTGAGTATTTCGCTGGTTGGAAAAGGGATGAAACAGGATGCAATTGGAGTTCTTGCTTAGCCGCACAGATGACGCCAAGGATTTGCCCCTACCCATCCGCCAAACCCCACAGTCTGCGGGGCTGGATTTACACGCTAAAATTGATGCAGTGATAAAAAAGGGAGAGCGCGCTCTGATACCTACGGGTATTAGGGTTGCTCTCCCTTTTGGGTATGAGGCGCAGGTGCGTCCACGTAGTGGGCTGGCGTTAAAATATGGCGTGACGGTGTTTAATACGCCGGGGACGGTAGATGCGGACTATCGTGGGGAGTTGTGCGTACTTTTGGTAAATTGGGGCGATAAAGATTTTAACATAATGCGTGGGGATAGAATCGCGCAGATGGTTGTTAATAAAGTGGAAATGGTGGAATTTGAAGAAGTGAGTGCGTTGCCGGATACCCTGCGTGGGGACGGTGGATATGGGAGTACGGGGTAGATGGGAGCAACTAACATGGAAAGATATATAAAATTTGCAATTTATTCCAACATACCGTCATTATTATTAATTATAGTTCCAGCTATAAGCGGCCTTCTTACAGGCGGAAATTGGCAAGCCCTTATGGCATTTTATAACTTTGTGCTTTATATTATCCCTGTAACAATAATACTGATTTATCTGATTCGAAGCTTAGTTAAGGGATTGAACCCACATAGGGCTTATATGGTCTTATACTTTGCTCTATCGACAATCTGCATGGTGCTGCTCGCCATTGCTTGGTCTGTATTTACACCCATTGTAGTTTTGGTAAGTTGTGCAATTTCGTATGCTGTTGTTAGGGTATACAAGCGTCGGCAAGCTCGGCGTCCGTAATTCAAATCATCAAAAGTAGGTGAACATATAATGACAGACCCATTACAAGACATCAGGCACTACAGCCCAACAATGACCATCGCGCAAGTACTTAAATTTTGCGAGCGCAAAAACATGGGCATAACCCGTGGCATGATACAAAATTACATTCGCGACGGGCTCCTTCCGCCACCTGTAAACAAGCGGATATACACCCACAAGCATTTAGCGGCCCTAGCCATGATAGGCCGCTTAAAAACGGTGTTTGATATGCCCACAATAAAACAAGCCCTTTTGCCATACATGGACGAAGAGGGCTTGCCTACAGATGTTTATGGTACAATTATGGATAAACTCGCCGGCATGGAAGCCAAATGGCAAGCAAACATTGCCCCTGCACTAACCGAAGAAAACGACGGCGGAGTGCTGCTTAGTATGGCATTTGCTACAGAGCTGAAAAGTGCGATAGTTGGAGAGTAATACAGATTGCTTTACAAAGTGCCTTCTGCGAAGCCTTCCTGATCGTCTGCAAAGATAATATTATAACGTTCTGTGTTAAAGCGCAAAAGGCAAAAATTGGGGTCGTCGTAACCTTTCCAGTGAGGCCCATTATCCATAACCGGCAGCCACATGGCTTTTTTAGTTTCCATGTCGGTTACAATTTCCACCGTACCCACAAGAGTTATATTGTATGCGCTGCTTGCAATGCACACACTGGCGCGGTTGCATTTTCCGATTCGCACGGCTTTGTTGCTGTCGGGCGAAGTGGCGAATGTAAGCCACTTGATGCCGTCTGCTTTTACGATAGTTAATGTAGATGCCGTGGGGTATCCTTTTTCGTCGATAAGGGCAAGCACGGCGTAGCCTTCCATACCCCCGCCAACATAGTTTGCCTTTGAGTTGATTAACGCGTTTGCTCTTGTAATAACCTCTGGATTCATTTTTGCACAACCTTTCAGTTTTTTTGTAAATATAGCGCAGAAAACAGGACAACAGTGTGTCCTCTTTATAAAACAGAAAATAGAAAATTATGATGTGGACAACTGCCAAGAGTGTTTGTAACTGCACGACTGATTATCTGGTCGTGCAATTGTTATTTGTCATGAAAATGGAGTGGGGTTCGAACTATTCGACATTTACACTTAAATGGTTTTCAAGAAACTCGAACATTTGCTCCATTGCCTGGTAAAATCAAGGAGTTGCGAAGTGTTCAAGCTTTTACCGACTGGCCGTTTGTGACACGTTAAAACTTCACGAGTATTGCACTATCATAATACTTTCAAGTGCGTAAATCCTCCGCCACTTGTCCAATTCACCTCATTGGAAATGCCTCCACTCTCACCATTTATAACTTTTGCCAGACGTTCAGTGGCGCATTGTATGCTTTCTGCACTTCGGTCAATGCCGATATATCTTCTTCCTATTTTGTGAGCAACTGCAGCAGTAGTTCCCGAGCCAAGAAAGGCATCTAATACAAGGTCATCTGGATTTGTAGCAATTTCAAGTATGTGCTTTATTAATGATTCGGGCTTAGGTGTATCGAAAACTGGCACTTCAGGAAACAACGACAAAATATGTTTTTTAGCTTGATTCGTTGTTCCGACTTGATGCGCACTCCATAAAGTTTCTGGTGTTAGCCCTCTCTTTGTGTCTTTCGAAAATTTTTTCTTTCGAGGGACTCCTTTGCCGTCAGCCCCAAACCAAACATTTCCTTGCTGTATTTCATTCAACATTCTTTCTTGATTGTAAATCCAGCAACGACCATTTGGGGGATTATGAGATACGCCTGTCGGAGAAACAATTG
>Ga0123355_10003946_pt1 | contig 21477 bp, 19 predicted proteins | sample TergutEmb28metaG_3_FD_89872 | JGI IMG/M metagenome (GOLD analysis project Ga0123355, IMG submission 89872) | Embiratermes neotenicus P1 segment gut microbial communities from Petit-Saut dam, French Guiana - Emb289 P1 | ecosystem: Host-associated > Arthropoda: Insects > Digestive system > Gut ...
AAGTGACTACATAGCAAGAACTTGGGAAAATCGCAAAGACCTCTATTACAAAGATGCTGATATGATTATTGATAGCGGAAATCTAACATCTATCCAAATCGCAGACAAAATAATCGAGGGATATGGGATAAAGTTAGGATAAAGTAAACTGTAAGAAGAAAAAGAAGTAAAAAGTGTTGACAATGTTTGAGAAGTCAACACTTTTTTATTGTATCAATATATATAAGTTTGATACCCAATCGTAGGGGGCATTGTTCAAAATGTATGGAAAAGAACCCCCAAACTTATTTATAGTTAAGAGTAAGTTAGTTGGGTGGTCATTTCGACCGAAGCGGAGAAATCTCCTCAAAAACTGTACTATAACACCGTTAATGAGGAGATTTCTCCGCTTCGGTTGAAATACCTTCGGTGCTTCGTAGGACACCCTTATGAACTTTCTTATATAAACCTCACACAATACACACGCTTTGAACAATGCCATCGTAGGGGCGGGCGTCCCCGACCGCCCTCAAACGCTTCGTTTGATTTTTGGTGTATGATATGTAGTTCTATCAAAGTGTAGGGGACGCCCGCTATTTGCGTCCCGAACAATAATTAGCATAATTTTAACACCAAAAAAAATTTTTCAAAAAATTTTGAAAATGCATATATTTTTTTGTTGACAATACTATGTGATGTGTAGTATAGTGTATAAGCAAGTAACCTGTATTGACAAGTATTGCATTGAATCCATATGAAAAAAACAAAAACATTTTTTAGAAATATCGGCAAAGTTATGTCGGGGAGATTAGGCGTGTTAATCTTTGTGTTGACTACAGTTATCAACATGGCGATTATCTTAACCAATGTTATTGCCTTTGGGTCTGTGACGGCATTTGTTATTACAGTTATATTGACGGTCGTGTCTATAGGAATAGGGGCAATACCTGTTGTCATTGTAGCAATCTTAATACTAAACAAGTCGAATTATTTGGATGTAGTCTCAAAGCAAAAACAATCCGGCAGACCTGCCATTGTAGCGTTTCATTTGCTTGCGGTAGGTATCGGAGTATTTTTTGGCGTAATGATGTTTGCTGCTAATATTGTGGCAGGCGGCAGAGGATTGGTAGAGATAATTGATATAAGATTTATAATGATAGGCATTATCTCAATCACCGCAGTGGCAGTGGTTGTGTACGGAGTACTTGCTATGATTGTAGGCAGGAGGTCAAACAGAGTCACATTAGAGTCATTACAACGACTCAAAGAGGTGGCTACTACCGGCAGAGTCTGCACATCTAACACAAAAAACTATCAAGGAGGCGACGATGGATATTCAACTCAAAAAGGGTTTGCTTGAGATATGCGTGCTTGCAAGCCTCGAAAAAGAGGAGTCATACGGGTACAAGATTATCGACGATGTTACACATTATATAGATATCAACGAGTCGACGCTGTATCCGATTCTTAAGAGGCTAGAGCAGAACGGAGCACTTACTACACGCAGTCAAGAGCATAACGGAAGATTACGCAAATACTATCAGATAACCGAAGTCGGCAGAGAGAGTTTGCTGCAAAATATCAGAGATTTGGAGCAAGTCAACAGAATTTATCAGCAAATTACAGGAAGAAGGGGGGCTGGAATATGAATAGAAAGCTAAAGACAGAAAAACTGAGTTATGCAATAAAGAAAGAATTATCAAGGGAGGTATCAAAAAAATGACTAGAAGTCAATGGATGACCGAGCTAAAAAAATATCTTATAACATTATCTCACGAAGACTTGGAGCGTGCGGTAGAATATTACAACGAGATATACGAAGATAAAAACGAAGCAGGTATACCCGAAAAAGAAATAATCTATCAATTTGGCAATCCGAGAGATGCCGCCAAAAAGATTTTGGACGATTTTGCAGGTGTAGTACCTGAGTCTGTAGTTGCTATTCAAAACGAAAGTTTTCAGACAAATGTTGATATGCAACAGCAAGTGCATGAGCAAGTACAACCTCAGCTTGTGCAACAACCACAATTTGAGCAATCGCAACCGCAACAACAAGTCCAGCCACAATCACAATCTGCACATACGCCCAAAAGAGGCGGAATACCGATTTGGGTGATTATCCTGATAACGGTGTGTATTACTTTGTTTATCGGACCTATTATCGGATTAGTTGCGACTGTATTTGCTTTGTTTGTAACAGTATGGGCGCTTGTCGGAACTTTGTTTGCTGTTGCAGGTTCGCTTATATTGGCAGGGCTTGTTGGTACAGGATACAGTATCTATACCTTGACGCTCAATGCCCCTGTGGGCTTAGCACAGCTCGGTATGAGTCTTGCGGCACTTGGTCTGGGTATCCTCTTGCTTATAGTGGCTGTTATCGTGCTTAGACTATGGATTAAAGCTAATATTGTATTACTTAAGCTATTAGTCAGATTTGTTACATTTGGTAGAGTAAAAATCAAGATATTCAAAGACAAGGTTTGTTGTTCGTCTTGCAGTGAGCAACAAGCAAATTCTAATCAAGGAGGGCAGCAGTAATGAAAAACTTCAAAGTATTGTTTTTGTTAATAAGTATCGCTAGTGCGGTTGTCCTTTTTGTCGGAGGTGTGGCTATCTTTGTTGTCGGAATGACCATGCTTGATTGGAATTTTAGGAGACTTGACCCCGACTATGGAGCAGGAGTTGTACAGCGTTTTAATTATACAACAGAGGAGAGAAATGTCCTACAAGTCAATGTTTCTAATGCGACAAGCAGTGCTAGTGCCGGACGCAATATTGTAGTTACAACAAGGGGTAATTACATTGCACTCTATGAAAGTGATGTGGAGCATTTTGAGACAACAACTGTTTTTAAGCCTGTAACGATTGACGATGTCGAAGGATATATCCTTAATATCACCATTAAGTCAACGAGGAATAATAATGTAGACGGCTTTTGGTTTAGGGGAATGATGCCTCTAAGGACACGGATTTATGTGCCTGATGGAGTAACGGTCAATATTGGTGATAGCGGTGTGAGGTTTAACGGCGGTGTAATAGTCGAAAACATCTCGCTCCAAAGCCTTGATATCGGTACAACAAGCGGAGCTGTCAGAGTCGAGAATGTGACCGTAGCAGAGAAGGCAAATATCCGCAATCTAAGCGGTAGTGTCAGGATTAACGGTTTAGTGGCAGGCGGTGATGTAGAAGTCAACAACACCAGCGGCAGTATTAGAATAGACGGCACAGGGCAAGCGGGCGGTTTGATGACAGATGGGGATTTGAGGATAATTGGATTGAGCGGTGCTATAAGGGCAAGGGGCAGAATTAGTGCGGACAATATCTATGTCAACCAAGCAAGCGGTGCGGTAAGGCTACATCATGTGACTCTTCTAACAGGCAACCTTAATTTTACTAATCGAAGCGGTGCGGTACGCATAACTATTGACGGCAATAGGAGTGACTTTAATATTGATGTAACAGTAGCAAGCGGTAGTGGCAGACTGCAAGAAACTAACGCAAACGCCACCCAATCAATAACAGGTCGTGTAACCAGCGGTTCGTCTAGACTAACCTTTGCAGGATAAGAGACTTGTGCTTTTAGGTTTCTGAACAAGTCTAAATTAAAAATCAACCAACAAAAACACAACCACCAACCAATTGTGGCGGTTGTGTTTTGTTTGTAAGTGCCCGAATAGTCGCAAATTGTAATTACTTATTTGTCATATGAATACACATATTATGTGACAAAGATATTAAAAAAAGCAAGTGATATAGCTAAGATTACTATGCTGATAGTCGGGGCGGTTATCGGGGCTGGTTTTGCGAGTGGCAGAGAAATTGCCGAAATGTTATACAGTAGCGGTGCGGCATCGTATTCTACCGTTATTGCTATAATGCTGCTTGTTGCTGTTGTTTGTATACTTATAATGTGGCTTGGCAAAAAGTTGCGTCCGCAAAGTGTGGGTGATTTTCATAATGCGATATTCAAAAAAGGTGCGCCGATAATTGACATTATGGTGCTTGTTAATTGCTTTGTTGTGCTTGCGGCAATGGTTGCGGGACTAAGCGGCGTGGCTATGAGTATCGGAGCGGTAGGTTATGTAATTGTGCCGATTGCGTGCGTAATCGCTGTTTTTGTAGTTATCAAAAAGGATATAAACCGCCTAATCAAAGTCAACCTTATCGTAATGCCTGTTATCATTGCCATTATTGTTATAACGGCATTACCTAGCGCAATGGGAGAGGGCGGTGTGCTGACAGGAAGATTAAGATTAGCACCGAGTTTGATTTATGCAGGAATGAATCTTATCCTTACCGTGGGAGCATTGATTAGGGCATACGACATTGATTTTGAGATTATGGTAGCCGGTGCGGTTATCGCAAGCATTATAATCGGCGGACTTATTTGGGTAATGCTTGCGGCAATCAGCACTAATCCTAGCGTTGCAGGTGAGCCTATGCCTTTGTTTGCTCTTGCGGTAGGCAATAGGTGGCTGACTAACGCACTTAGGGTGACAATGATGCTTGCAATATTCACCTCGATAGCCATATTACTTCAGACAATAGTAGATTGGTTGCAATCTATAATCAAGAGCCGTTTTTTGTCAGCGTGTATCGTTATGGTGTCGGCATTCTTATTCAGCTTGATAGGCTTTACCAACATAGTAGCGTGGTTTTATCCTATAGCCGGCGTATTCGGAGTAGTGTACTTAGCATGGTTAGGCGGATACGGGATTTTTTTGCGAAGCAAAAAAAACAATGCTCAATGCTCAGTTCTCAATGCTCAATGATTGACTAAGTTATTTTTAACCTTTCATTGAGCATTGAGAACTGAGCATTGAGCATTGCCCCATTAGTCTTTTATAAAAGTCAAGCAATTAGCTTGATTTTCGGCTTGTCCCATTACGGTAATGCCGTTAGCTATACATTTGGTATCTCTATTAAACATACACGCGGCGTGGCAAGTAACTTGTGTGTCCACATCGTACTTGACCGGCTTGTGTACATCTCTGCCAGCTTCGGTAAGCGACTTGCGTTTGTTAGGGTCTTTTGAGTAGGTGAGGCAATCAGTAAATTTATCCACATCAATACTTTTTGCCTGACAGCAATAACCCTCATTGTACATACAATCCTTAAGTCCGCATTTTAGGTCTTTCATTTTTTGATTTCTCCTTATTAACTATAATAATAGTATTCTGCCTAAAGGAGAGATGTTTTATACTAGGCAAAATGCAAAATGCATAATGACGGATAAGTGTTCAATCGCTTGTCTGACATTATGCAGTAGGGCAGATATGTTTGTAAAACATTTGACATATTGTAAAAAATGTGATATATTGACTGTAAAGAAATAAAAAATATTCTAAAGATAAACAAATGAATATTACACGACAAGACATAAGTATAGATGGCAAAGAGCATCCTGAAATTATTTTTCTGAGAGTAATGCCAGAGAACATGCAGGATGCCATTTTGCTTGTTTTGCGTGAATTGTCCGCCAAGTCTTGGCTTGCTAAACTAGACAATCAAGCGTTACAAAAATCATTTGATTCCACATCGTCAAAGACCGTAACCTACATCGAAAACAAAATCAAAGACGAGAGCGGCGACAACAGTTCAAGGAAGGCTGGGCAATACCTAGTTTCACATTTAGCGAAAAGAGCATTGACAACGGAACTAGCACACGAAGATATTCCACTTATGGAACTACTTAGCCGAAGGGTTGCTGGGGCGGAAGGCTTTGATTTTTATAGCGAAAAACTAAGCGACAACTTGATAATTTGTGGCGAGGCAAAATTCGTCTACAGAAGAAACCCATACGATAGTGCTTTGTCGCAAATCAAAGAATTCATTGACGGAAACAAACACATTGACGACATTTCGTTGATTTGTCACTTCACATCGAAAGATGGACAAAATAAAATGACCGAAGGGCAGTACGGTGTTTGCTCGGCTTTTTCGACAACAAGCATAACAACTGATGAACTGCTTAAAAAGATAATTACAAGCGACCACCTTGCCAGTCTATTTGACAAGAGCCTAATAATTCTAGTTGGGGTGGATGTGCGATGACGAATATTTTTAAGAAGCTAGAATCCGAGCAAGAGAGCGAACAGCTACTGTCGCAGTGCGTAGAAATGTTATTCATTCAAGGCGGAGTTGATCCAACCGTGCTGGAGATACTCGGACACATCAAGGTAAGACATGCCGAACTTTTTGCAAAGTACGAACAGCAGATACTGATAAGGCTCGGCTTGTTTTTCAAACACCCGACTTCGGACTCATTCGAAGACAACATTTTCGAGATTTACCACGAACACATAAAGACCGAATTCGACAACGATTTCACGCCAATTCAAGCCGACATAATTAATAAGATAAAGGCAAACAGGGTGGTAAGTTTTTCATCGCCGACAAGCACAGGTAAGTCATTTATTTTTAGATACTTGCTGACCATGTTTGATAAGGACATCGTAATCGTCGTGCCATCGAGAGCCTTGATAAATGAATATTACAAAAGAGTCAAAGAAATCATAGACGACAAAAAAGTTAATGTGATGACTTTCGTTGATAAGATAAATACAAAGAGAGCAACAAGAAACATTTTTATAATAACGCCAGAGAGAACAAAAGACTTGTTCAATTTGAGGAATGACTTTCACATAGATTTAATGCTTTTTGATGAAGCCCAACTGAGTGAAGACAAAGGTGTGCGCGGGATGTACTATGATAGCGTTATTAGGCGAGCGGTGCAATATTTTAGTGACAGCAAGTTCATTTTTGCATACCCATTCGTTGATAATCCAGAGGCGCAATTCAATAAGAATAAGATACAAATAAATGAGAGGATTGCAGAGAAATACAGACACAGAAATGTGGGTCAAATTTTCTATTGCTTTGAAACTGACAAGAAAGACACAACAAAAAACGCATTTTTCAGTTTTGGCGTGGAACAAGAAATTTTCGGCAACAAAACAAGGTCAGAAGACCCGCTTGAAAAGGTGCTGAGTGGAGGTGGGTCGGCACTAATTTACTGTGCCAAATCAAGAATTTACGACAAGACAATTTTTAGCAAGTTTGCCAAATACTATGTTTACTGCAAACCAATAGAGGCAATGGAAGCGTTAGACATAATAAATCAAATACGCATGTATATAGGGGCAAGCAATCAAGACAATGCAGAAGATTACTCATCTTTTATGATAAGGGCAATGAAGCGAGGAGTGGTTTTGCATCATGGTTCACTTCCTCTAAGGGCAAGAGTGCTTATAGAAGAATTTGTGCAGAAAGGATTTTGTCGCATTTGCTTTGCGACCGCAACGCTGGAACAGGGAATCAACATGCCGTTTGATTTGGTTTGGATAGAACGATGGTTGCCTAGCAGGCGGTTGGATATGAAAAATTTGATAGGAAGAGCTGGGCGTTCATCAAGTGAGGCAAAATTTGACTTGGGGAAAATAGTAATTAAATCACAAAGCATGGGAGAGATGCGAGCACTGATAAAACAAGGCGTGAGCATCAACACTAAGTCGCAGCTCGACAACATGACCGACCCAAACGATGACTACAGGGAATACAAAGAAGCAATAAAAAACGGAACTTTCTCGGAAGAATACAACTTGTCCCAAAACGAATTAAATAGAATAAATGGTGAAGAAACATCAAAACTTATAGAGTCCGTGCTTTTGCAAACCTTTAAAAACGACAAAGTCAATTTTTCAGTCAATGATGGCGACGAGAATAGTAAGGGTGTAGTGCAAGAATTATTCATAAAGATTTATAGAATTTACTTGAATCGTGATTTAGTTGAGGCTGAAAAAGATATTCTGAACACAACCGTGAAAATTTTGTTTTGGAGAGTAGAGGGGCAGCGATTTAATCAAATAGTACAAACTCGTTATTCTTTTTCGGCACAAACGGCAAGGCGAAGAGAGATGAAGAAAGGAATGTCAGCTGAACTTTACGCTCAAGAAGTGCAAATGATGCGTGCAGGTTGGCTGACAAAATTTGATATAATACCAAACAAGAACTTGATTTCGCTAAACTTAAACTATAACAGAAGAGTTAGTGATGTCGACTACGACTTGGTAGTAGTGGATACTTATGACTACATCGACAAGCTGATAGGCTTTCGAGTGGGCGATGTTTACTTTGCATCTTTCGATAAGTATGCCAAAAACGAAGCCAATGACCAGCAACTAAGAGTCAAGGCGGAAAGGGTAACAAATTACATCAAATACGGAACGGACAACGCCAAGGAAATTTGGCTTTTGCGATACGGGTTTGAATTTGAAGACTTTGAGTGGCTCATTCCAATAATAGAAAACATCACCGAAGAAGAAATAACATTTAGCGACATAAGCAACTTGAGTCAAGAGCATAAAGTGCGAATAGAACGATTTATTTAGAATTTTTACAAAAGAGAGAGAGAGAGATTGTTAGTTAGCAATAAGATACTTGAGAGGATAGCAGAAATTGTTGTCAAATAGGGTTGACATATTGTAGTTAAATATGCTATAATTGTAGTGAGCGGCACAATATTTTAAGTTGTGTTTAGCTGTTGTGAGATAGGAAAAATGGCTAAGATTATAGCAATATCTAATCAAAAAGGCGGCGTAGGTAAGACTACTACCTGTATCAATGTGGCGGGTTTTTTGGCTGCACACGGTAAGCGGACTCTTGTTATTGATATCGACCCGCAGGGTAATGCGTCAAGCGGTCTCGGTGTCAACAAGAAGGATTTGCAGACAAGTATATACAGTGTGCTTGTTGAGGATGTGGACGCAAGAGAAGCTGTTATTAGAACAGGTGTAGAGCGTCTTGATATTATCCCAAGTAATATAGACCTTGCCGGTGCTGAGGTTGAACTTGTCTATACCGACTCTAGAGTGACCGTACTCAAAAAAATGCTTGCGGGCTTGCGTAATTCGTATGACTACATACTTATTGATTGTCCGCCGTCTTTGGCTTTGCTTACTGTCAACGCACTTACTGTTGCGGACAGCGTACTTATACCTATGCAGGGAGAGTTTTTTGCACTTGAAGGTCTAAGTCAACTAATGAACACTATCAAGCTAGTCAAAAAAAATCACAACAAAATGCTTGAGGTTGAGGGAGTTGTGCTTACAATGTTTGATTCTCGTAGCAATCTTGTCAGTCAAGTTGCAGACGAAATTGTAAAATATTTCGGAAAAAAGGTTTTTTATACCCGTATCCCGCGTACAATTAGATTAGTAGAGGCTACAAGTTACGGAATGCCCGTGATGAATTTTGATCCGCTTAGCGCAGGTTCACGAGCATATCAAGCCTTGACAGAAGAATTATTGACCCGCAATGCGGATAAATTTACAAAGATAACGCAGTTGAGCAGGTTGAAAAAGAAGATATAGGATAGGATAATAAAGTAAAAAGTGCGGACGAGTAATATAAGTAAAATGTATTGCAGATGGTTGCCAAGTCGTAGGGGCGGATGCCCTCAGCCGCCCGAATAGTAATTATCATTGTTATAAAAATAAGGATAAGGGTGTTCGGGCGGCTGAGGGCATCCGCCCCTACGACTTAGTAACCATCTGTAAGTTATTGTTTACTTTTTACTTCTCTTAAAGAGGTTTTATGATAAATAGCAAAGCAAAATGGATATGGGCGGCGGGTGAGACTCAAGATAATGATTGGGTTGTTTTCCGCAAAAAGTTTTTGTTAGCGGCTATACCTAAGCCTGCCGAATTAAAAATAGCATGCGAGTTGTGCTATACTTTGTATGTCAACGGCAAATTAGCGGTGCTTGAGGGCGGTTATCCTAGGGGGATATCGGAGCAGGGCTATTTTGATACGGTTGATATTACCAAACTTCTCAAAAAAGGCGACAATGTTATTACCATATATGCGTGGTATTACGGTAATACAGGACGAGATGATAAGGGTGTTGGCAAGGCTGGTTTGCTTGTTGACTGTGATGCCATTGACCTCATAAGCGACAAGAGTTATTTGGCGATGCGTAATCCTGCCAATCTAAAGACATCCGAGGGGTCGCAACCGACGGGTGGCAACTACGGCGGATATAATTTGGTCTATGATGCGTGTAAGCATATCGACAATCTTAACGATGTGTTGTATATCCATAGTGACTTTAAGGAAGCGGAGGAATTTGGCGAATACGGCAAAGATGGGCTTGAGCCGTTCGGAGTGCTTTTGCCAAGACCTATTCCGATGTTTTGGTTCGGTAATCCTGCTAGTGCCAAAATATCAAAAAAATCTACACTTGCAGGCTTTGAGTACACTGTTAAGCTACCGCATTATATGCACTTTGCACCTGTATTTGAGTGCGTTGCTATGGGCAACGAAAAAATCGATATCCGTACCGACCGTTACCAATCTAACGGGGTGATAGGCGATGATGAGGGTAAGGTAGTTACGGGTCGGCGGATTGAGTACACTTGCAAAATGGGTCCGCAAGAGTTTGAGAGTCATATATGCCTTAGCGGACAAGAGATAATTATCAACGCACCCGCTACTGTCAAATTCAAGTCGGTTACCTACATCGAAAGTTGTTACGATACTAATGTTGAGGGCAAATTTGAGAGCAAGGGCGAGGACAGACTTGACACCCTTATAGAAAAATGCGAACGCACGCTACTGTCTAATATGAGGCACAATATTATGGACAGCGCAGACAGGGAGAGGTTAGCCCGTGCTGACTCTGCGAGTATAGCAGTCCCTGCGATTTTGTATCATTTGGACGAGGACAGCGTGGCAATTGTCAAAAAAGCTGTCAGCGACTTTTTTGTAAGGCTAAAATCAGATAACGGCGATACACTACACGCAAGGCTTGTTGCGCTATCCGAGTACGGGCTTGTTACACAATATTATAAGCACAGCGGCGACAAGGCAATAATTAAGACGCATATCGGTGAGATTGCCGAGTATCTAAAGAGTTGTGATAAGGACACAAAGTATGAGGACGGACTTTATAATACTGACTCAAAAGTGTTGACCTATAGTATGTATTATAGTGCGCTTAACAACCTCAAGTTTTTGGCGGAACAAATCGGCGACAGCAAGTATACGGCTTTTGTAGCTGATGCCAAGACAGATATAGAAAAAGTTTTTGAGAATTTTTGGAAAGGCAAAGGATATTCGTCTGCGAGTAGCTGTGATTGCGGTTGTGATAATTGCAAATGTGCGGAGTGTTCGGGATATTCATTTGATGACAAGGCTAATGCGTGGGCTGTCCTTAGCGGACTAGCAACCAAGGAGCAGTATTCGGCGATTGCGAGACTTCTTACAAGTGTGGCAAATAGCAGTCCTTATATGGAAGGTTTTGTGCTTGAGGCTCTATGTAAGTGCGGTGCATACGAGACGGCATATAACCGAATGACCAACCGTTACGCTAACCAAATCGACACAGAGGATAGTACGCTGTGGGAAGATTTTGGATTATTGGGTACTAAGAATTGCGTGCGAAGTATAACACCACTAGCAATCTGCTACAAGTATTTTGCAGGTGTGGACCTTGAGTTATACAAAGACAAAGTTACAATCACCCCGTGTGCGGCGGCAGTAAAGGATAATCTTACTTTTAGCGTGCCGACACCTAACGGCAACATAACAGGCAAATATAGCAAAGACGACGACAATCTAACAATCAACATCACCAATCACACCAAATACAATGTAGACCTAGTATTGTCAAGTGCAGCTCTCGGCAAAAAAACCGAAGACAAAACAATCAAAGTCGCCAAGAATATCAAGCTAACGGTGTAATTATGAATAATTTCGGCACACAAAAAATAGAAACAAAAAGATTAATTCTTAGACGGGTTAAACTAAGTGATGCTGAGGATATGTTTCATAGTTGGGGTAGTGATAAGGAAGTCACTCGTTATTTAACATGGAACGCATACGATAATATTGAGTCAGCAAAAAATTTCATAGCTTTTTGTTTAGACCAATATGAAAATTGTGAAAATATTTACAGATGGGTTATTGAATTCAAAGATAATAAAAAAATAATCGGAATGATTGATGTCGTTCAAACCTTGCTCAAAATTAAAACCGCTCAAATAGGTTATGTTTTATCACGCAAATATTGGAATAATGGCATTATGACAGAGGCATTAACAGCAGTTATTAAATATTTATTTGATAAAGCGCAATATAACCGTGTTGAAGCTGTGTGTCATATAGATAACATTGCATCCGGTAAAGTTATGTTAAAAAGCGGAATGCGATTTGAAGGTATACGCAGACATGGTGAAGTTGACAATAAAGGAAATTTTTGTGATGTAGCAAGTTATGCTATATTAAAATCTGATTGCAATAATTAAAGCTTAGGTAACTTTTGTGCTTTGTTATAAAAGTCAGTCATTGGGTCGCCGACTTTTGAGAGGCGGTCGAATATGTTGTAGAGATTTAACTTAGTGGGGTTAGAGATGTTATCTAACTCATTCCAAAAGAGGGGTGTCGATACGGGCAGTCCTTTTTTTGCACGCAGTGAGTAGGAGGCGGCGATGGTTTTGCCTTGTCCGAATTGTACTGCATCAAGATAAACCTTGCTACCTCTTTTTTGTATACTTCGTTCTAGGGTGGTTATATCGGGTAGGGTGCTAGCGACTATATGGCAAAGAGTATGCAAAAAATCCTGAACTTGGGGGTATGGAGTAGGGTTGATAGGTATACATATGTGCATACCTTTGCCTCCGCTTGTCTTTGGTATGCCATATATGCTAAGTTGTGCAAGTAATGTGCCAAAAGTTTTTGCTACAACTTTGGCTTCGGCAAAACCACTCTCTCCGCTAGGATCAAGGTCAATTACAGCAATGTCGGGTTTGTCCAAATCGGGATAGCGGCTAAACCAAGTATGCATTTCTATCACGCTTCGGCTGACCATATAGACAATGCTTTGAGTGTCATTAACAAGACACCAATTGATTACCCCTCGTTTTGATGACGGAATAGGTATGGACTTGAGCCATTCGGGTGCATTAGTAGGGCGTTCTTTTTGATAAAAAGTTTTGTCACCTCGCACTCCTTCAGGAGTATGAATCATACTAAAAGGCTTGTTGGCTATATGCGGCAACAAGTAAGGTGCAATGCGAATATAATAGTCAACTATGTTGCCTTTTGTAGCATTGCCCCCGTCCTCTGCATCGTAGGGTTTGGCAAGGTTTTTAAGCGGCGGAATGGCGGACAAGTCGGGGGTAAAAAAGGTGTAGTTCATAGAGGTAGTATTTTGATTTAGCTACAAAAAAATTCTCCTATCCATAGGGAGCAGTTGCTAAAAGTTGAAATAAGAATAAAGTTAATATATCATTGTTTCGTCGCTATCGCTCTTATAGACTTGCCCGAAAATATCAATTGGGATAAACACCCCGTCACTTCGTGCCACCCCTCTTAAAAAGAGGGGAATAGAGATAGCTTTGAATCCAAATTCCCCTCTTTTTAAGGGCATTGTTCAAAGCGTGTGTATTGCGTGAGGTTTATATAAGAAAATTCATAAGGGTGTCATTTCGACCGAAGCGGAGAAATCTACTCAAAAACTGTGTTAAAATACAGCAAATGAGGAGATTTCTCCGCTTCGGTCGAAATGACACCCAACTAACTTACTCTTAACTATAAATAAGTTTGGATTCTTTTCCATACCTTTTGAACAATGCCCTTTTTAAGAGGGGTGACGACACCGCCGACGGGGTGTTTATTACGAGGTAGGCAATTCCGAACAAGTCTAATGACGGGGTGGTGCGTAGAATCTTTTGATTTTTATTATCTTGGCATAAGACAGGCGAGAATTTTTTTGACATTATAAGCAGAAACTAGCACTATGTTAAAGGGGTCGATAGGATTCGGATTGGTTTTTATACCGGTGAGTTTGCATATTGCTGTGAGAAGTCACGACATAAGTTTTAATCAGCTTGATAGGGAGACTAAGACGCGGGTTAAGTACAAAAAAACTTGTCTTGCGTGTGACGGTCGGGAACTTGAATCTAAGGATATTGTGCGGGGATATCAGTACCAAAAAGACAGGTATGTAATTATTGAGGATGAGGAAATTGAGGCGATTAAGACTAAGCGGGACAGAGCGATTAACATTGAGAGGTTTGTTGAGGCGAGGTTGATTGACCCGATTTATTTTGATAAGTCATATTATCTTAAACCTGAGGGAGCGGATAAGGCTTATGCTTTATTGACGGCGGCGTTAGAGGCGGAAGGGAAAGCGGGGATAGCACGGACAGCCGCATGGGGGGCGAGGCAGACATTGGCGGTAGTGAGAGTTGTGGACGGCGTGCTTATGCTAACTACAATGCATTTTGCGGACGAGATAAGGGAGAGTCCTGTGGGGGATTTGCCAAAAGCCGATAATAAGGAACTTGAGCTTGCTCGTCAAATTATAGGAAGTATGAGCGGTGAGCCTGAGCTTGAACAATTTGCAGATGAATACAGAGAACGGTTGATGTCGGCGATAGAAAATAAAATTGTGGGTGATGATGTTGTTGTGACAACAGAAAAAACTGAGCATACGCCTACGGTACTCGGACTTATGGAAGCACTAAAAGCAAGTTTAGCGGAGACCGGAATAGGAGCGGGAAGTTGAAATTAATTAAACCGATGTTATTAGAGCAAACGCCCGTGCCGTTTGATAATGAGGCATATATATTTGAGCCAAAATTAGACGGGTGGCGGGTGATTGCTTATTTGACATCGGATAACACTATACTTATAAGTCGCGGTGGATTAGATATTACTAACAAGTTTTTGGAGCTTGGACATATGCACACTTGTACACTTATGTCTTGTGTGCTTGACGGTGAAATAGTAGCGGATAATGGTTTTTGGGCGGTACGAAAGGGCATAGGTGTCAAATATGTGCCGTTTGACATATTAGAGATAGATGGTAATAGCATTATGGACAAGCCGCTTATAGAACGAAAAAAAATGCTAAGTAAAGCACTATTTCCTGCTAATCATTCCTTAATCTCTATTCCTTATATAGAAAAAGAGGGCAGCAAACTCTTTGATATAGCGGTAAAACAAAACCTTGAAGGGATAATCGCTAAAAGAAAAACCGGTAAATATTATCCGGGGCAACGCTCAAATGAGTGGATAAAGATAAAAAACCCAAAATACATTCGACAAAAAAACTAGCCTTAAATTTGTTGACTAATGTATGGTAAGATGATATACTAATAAGTAGAAATTGTTTGTGAATTTTAATAATTCTAAACAATCAAAGGTAATAAACATGGATAATAATCAACAAACAAATCATACCTACGAAGATGACGATGTAAGTATTTCGCTTGCAAGCATTTTTAGGTTTGCAAAACTTGCTGCCGTAAGAGTGACATTGTGTGTGTTAGCTATGATACTTGTAGCTACGGGCACAGTAGCTGTTTGGGACAGGCTACACACTAGAGAGCGTGTCGCACAGGGGGGCATAGAATTCTTTTATGCCGAAATAGGTCAAGGGCTTTTGCCGGACGGGAGAACTTTTCGGACTGGTGATTTGATAACGATTCCGACACTTAAACAAGCTGTCTATTCCGCAGGTCTTAGTCAAAGGCTAACAGATATGGTTGCATTAGAAAGTCATATTGCTGTTGAAGCGATGTATACTGCTGAGGTCTTGGAGCTTAGAGAGCGTGCCGCAACAGGAAATGATGAGGCAAGAGCTCAGGCTCTAGCTCAATTAGCTGGAATTGATGCCCCATCAAGATTTAGTGTAAGACTTGTTAGTCCTCAAAGATTAGGACTTGATAGAGTAGAGTCAGTAAGATTGTTAGACGAAATTCTTGTCGCTCTCAAAGAAAATTTTGCAGCTGAGTATGGTATGGCAGAAACACAGTTTGCAAATGATTTGTTTGATACTAACTTAGAAAACTTTGGTTTTATAGACCATTATATAAGATTTCGTTTAGAGTTTAGAGCAATATCGCTGTATCTTACAATGCGTGCTGATCAAAGCCCTAATTTCCGTAGCCGTGACGGAGTGTCTTTTTCGGATTTGGCAATGATGGCTAATGCTGTCGATAGCTCGACATTTGGGGGTTTTGTATGGGACAACCAAGTGGTAGTGGATTATACGATGGAACTCGCTAGACTTGGCAGTAGATTTAGAGCATTAGAGGGTGCTATTTCTGTTCTTGAAGAAGAGAGGCATCAAATCGAAATTCTTAGAGGAACCACTACTACACAGTTGCCCGACGGGGCTACTGTTACTATGATAAATCCAGCTACTCCTGAGCAAGTCAGAGAGATTAGTATTCTTAATAGGAGATTATCACGCTATAGGTATGAAAGAGCTATCTTGGTAGACATTATTGGAGGCATTGTCAGGGACATTAACGGAGAATATAAGATAGGGGTCGGACATTTTGAAAATGTTACAGCCAATAGTTCGTCTACTGATATTGCTAGGGCTACCGAGCTTCTAAATGCTTTTAGTCAAGAGGCAACAGAACTTGTCGGTCGTATAAACAGCATCTTTGAGGAGTACGGAAGTCGAAGTGGAGACCTTGTGCGTACTATTGTGCCTGTAACTCATGTGACAGTTGTCAATCGCTCTATTATGCATTATTTGATGTTTTATGTAGCAATGATATTTGTCGGTATTGCTGCTGGAGCTGCAGTAACCCAATTTAAGATTATTAAAGCTAAACGCAAGTCTGATACAATGTCTATATCAGCAGAATAATAAAATAAAAAAGTTAAAACAAAAAACCCCGTCTAAATAATTATAATGTAGGGCGGGATTTTTGTTTTTAGTGTTCAGAATTATTACATTAAGTGTCCGAGTAGTAGGCTTACCATTGAGAAGTAGATTAGTAGGCTGGTTACATCTTTGACGGCAGTAATAATAGGGGCAGAGCCCGCCGCTTGGTCGAGTTTGAGTTTGAGTAATATAAACGGTACAAAGAATCCGATAAAAGCGGCTATTGTTATTGTCATGGCAAGTGCGACACCTACTGCAATTCCTAAGGTATATCCACGAGAGTCAAGCATAAAGTGACCGGTTATAGCGGCGATTATACCTGTAATAATACCCACAACCAAACCGATACTTGCACCAATCCCGACTTCTCTGCCTAAATGTTTATAAAACTTTTTGGTATCGATGTGTCCCAGTGCTACGCCTCTTACAAAAAGTGTTGTTGATTGATTTCCTACGCTGCCGCCTATATCCATAATAAGCGGAACAAAAAAAGCTACAATGACGATAGATTCGAGAATGTCTTCAAAACCACCCATAACCAAAGCCGACAAAAGTCCTGCAATCAGCGAAATCCCCAGGAAGGGGAGGCGCACTTTCCATACTGCCCAAAGACTACCTCTAACAAGCACCTCGCTACGGTTAGTCTCTTTACCGGTAATATCGGCAAAACCCGCTTGGTTATATATATCTTCAGTCGCCTCGTATTCTAGGATGTCTACAGCGTCGTCAACTGTGATAATACCCACAATGCGGTCTTCTTTGTCAACGACGGGCAGGGCAAGAAGGTCGAATTCTTTAAGAGCGTTAGCCGCCTCTTCTTGGTCGGTACTGGTTGTAACCTTAACAATCTTCTCGGACATTATATCCTCAATAAGTTGTCTAGGTTCGGCTATAAGAATTTCTCTAAGAGTGATAACACCTTCAAGTTTTTTTGTGTCGTCAGTTACATAGAGAGTATAGATAGTTTCCTTATCGTCCTTAGCTTGACGGCGTACTTTAGCAAGTGCTTCGTCAGCCGTCATTTTGCGCCTCAGAGAGATAAACCTAGGAGTCATTACGCGTCCCGCAGTTTCGGGTTCATACCCCATAAGGATATTTGTAATCTTACGCTCCTCAGGGGAGAGGGAACTGATAAGCCGCTTTGCCACATTTGCAGGCATTTCCTCTAGTAATTCAACTCTGTCGTCAGGCTCTAATTCCTCAATTATCTCTATCGTATAATCGTCCGTAAAGGACTCAATCAGCTCTTTTTGAAGTGCTGTATCAAGTTGCTCAAATACAAATAAAGCATTATCTTTGTGAAGCAAGCGGAATACTATAGCTTTTTGTTTGCGGTTAAGTTCGTTGATGATATAGAGCAGTTCCATATCCTCAATGTCATGCAATAATGTTTTAAGGCTTTTTACATTCTTTTCGTTGGCATATTCTTTGATTTTTTCAAGCAAATTATCGCTTTGTTCGTCAATTGTAACGCCTTCTTCTGTGTCATCTTCAGGTATAGTATCGATGACATCTTTTACTTCTTCGTCTTGATTGTCTGTCATTGTTTTTTCCTCCTTCTTAATAGTTTTTTAGTTTTAACAGTGTATTATACAGGTAAAAAGAATAGCCGCCAAAGCGGTTTGAATTATATTCTTTCAAATTTATACTGCCACCGTCAGGATCCATTCTGTTTACCTCCTATTATAAATTTATTAAAAAATCCCTCGTCAAACGATGACAAGGGACACTCTAAAAGTTATCGCCTAAATATCACCGTTTCAAGCTTTAACTCTGAAAGGCGATGAAATTGCATTAGATTAGGCCTTGTTTTTCGACCTAAACTGTTAACCAGCTCATAGTGTCTCCACTATTTTGCGGCAGCAACCCGTATCCTTTCAGTAGTCTCACCTACCGAATGAATTTTAATTGTAGACTTATGATATAAGCCTATTTTTAGTATATGTTATTTTTTTTGATATTGTCAACAGATTTTTTAGGCAAAATCAAAATTTTAGTTCAATTGTCTTATTATTTTGTATCACAGTCCAATACTTATATCCTATGTCACGCATTATTTGGCAGGCTAGGGGATATTTGTCACCGATTCGCTCAGTTGTATGTGCGTCGGACGAAAAACATATTTTGCGACCGCCTAGCTTATATAACCTCTCAAAGATTTGGGGCATTACAAGCGGTGTGATATAAGAAGTGGTATTAAACTCCAGTATCTTGTCTTGGTCAATCATTTTTTTGAGTATCGTATCAAGTATGGGGGCAAATTCGGAATACTCAAAAATCTTATTAGGGTAGGGGGCATTACGCACGATGTAATCGGGGTGCGCTACCGCATTGTACGGATAGGGGCAGTCAAGGCTTTCGGCAATGGTCTCGTAATAACGATTGTATACAGTATCCCTATGCCGTCCGATTTTTGCTTGTGCCTTAAAGTAGGACTCCCAATAACAATCAATTCCGTCTACAATATGGATACTGTTGATTATATATTCGAAAGGATAATTCTTAATTACATCGGCGGTTGCTTTAGCACCTGCCGAAGAGTAGCCTGCCTCTACACCTAAACTCACATAAATCTCATCTTTGTACCTGCTTTTGAGATCCTGTATAGTCTGAATATACTTTGCCGCATTATGGGGCAGGTCTCCGCCGCCACCGGCAATCGTAGCTCCGTTTATATCCATATGGTCGGCAATTACAATATGCGTAAGCCCGAACTTAATAGCTTGCCTGACTACAGCCTCCGGAGGTGTATTGCAGTCCGGAGAAAATTTTGTATGAATATGACAGTCAATCATTATAAAAATCCTTTGGAAAATTAACGAATAACGAATAGCTAATAACGAATAACGATTGACAAGAAAAGTTTATTGATAACCAATTAAACAATCAAATCAACCGTTATTCGCTATTCATTATTCGTTATTCGTTGAAAAGGTATTATCCCCTTAAAGTGTACTATTATAAGCAATGCTATTCCTATGCCAAACATTATCAAGGATTGGATTTGAGAGGGGGTAATAGTGCCGAACAAGAATGCGCCTCTATTGTCCCCGCGCAAAAACTCTAAGAAAAATCTGAATACAGAGTACGCTAATAAGTATATGATGATGAGTTTGCTTCTGTGTCTGGCAAGGCTCTCCTTGCGTTCGGCAATAATCTCTACATCTACTTTGTCTTTGTTAAGTTTGCCGTATATTTGAGGTAACAAAAATATAATTAGCATAACGGCAAATAGTAGCATAAGGAATAATGATTCGTATAAGTTGGTAGGCAGTACGGGTCCTCGATGAGGACGGAATGTTACCCCAAATCTTTCGTTAGAGATGCCATAACAACAGCCTGCAAAAAAGCAGCCTAACCGCCCTAGAGAGTGTGCCGCAACAAGGCTGATACTAAGAATATTGACAACTTTCCAAAAGTCTTGCCTTACGCCGAATTTTTTGCCAAGAATAATTGCACCAAGGACAAAGGTGATAGCACCGCCGACAAGACCGCCCATAAAGGTAATGCCCTGAGGCTCACCAAAAAACAAACCCTCCCTATTGGGTAAATCATACAGTCCTTGAAAAATAGCCGCAAAAGCAAAGCCTATTGCGATTGATGCAACTCCTAGGAATAGATAAAAGTTATAGCTTTTGGTTTTGAGACCCTGAGGGGTTGACAAAAATCTGTACAAAACCGCCGCCGCAACTATGCCCAAAGACACTAATATCCAATAAGTGGAGTTTGCTATTCCGAATAAATCAGGATACATATATGTAGTATATCACAATTTGAAATCTTAATCAACTTTTTCTTGACTTGCTGGGCAAAAAAATGTATAATTGTAATAATGAAGAATACACGATTGCCATACGGGGTCAGCGATTATCCGCCTAACGAATGTTATAAGTACGAGGCGGTTAGCGGTAAGATTAGGCAAAGTTTTGAGAGATTTGGGTATTTGAGAGTCGATTTGCCGTCTCTCGATAATTTTGAATTGTTTAACGGTATAACAGGTGCAACAGATATTAGTCGGATGTTCAAATTGACGGATAATGACGGCGGATTACTTGTGTTAAGACCCGATCCGACATTGCAGGTATGCCGTATGGCGGCAAAAATCAAAACGCCTATACAAAAATATTATTATACGGTCAAATCTTATGAATATTTGCCGAGTGCGGATACGGAGCGTCAAAGAGAATTCCACCAAGCGGGGATAGAACTCATCGGGAAGTCTGGTGAGGCGGGTGATATAGAAGTCATCAAAGTTGCGATTGAAAGTCTATTGGCTACAGGGCTTAAAGATTTCTTAATCGAGATAGGGCATGTTGACTTTTTGTACGGGATATTACAAGGTGTAGGGCTTGCGCCAGCCGACATAGATACGCTAAGACAGCTTATCGATATCAAAGATACATTAGGGATAGAAATGCTCCTTAGCAAGTGCGGAGTAAGTGCAAAGGATGTTGCTAATATCAGGTCTATAACAGGGCTTTTCGGCGGAGAGGAAGTTTTTGACAGAGCCGAACAGCTAGCGGTTAATAACGCTATAAGCAAAACGGCGGTTAATAATATTCGTACTGTATATAACGCGCTCAAATCAGCAGGGTTTGGAAAATATATTTCGGTTGACTTTGGAATAGTTAAAAAAAGGGATTACTACAGCGGCATTGTTTTTAGAGGTTTTTGTAGGTCACTAGGTACTGCACCGCTCTTATCAGGCGGTCGTTATGATAAGCTAATGCAAAACTTCGGACAAGCCGTGCCTGCTACGGGAATGGCAATAGGGGTCAGGCATCTTATGAGCGCACTCGGTAATGTAAAAT
>Ga0123355_10003947_pt1 | contig 21472 bp, 16 predicted proteins | sample TergutEmb28metaG_3_FD_89872 | JGI IMG/M metagenome (GOLD analysis project Ga0123355, IMG submission 89872) | Embiratermes neotenicus P1 segment gut microbial communities from Petit-Saut dam, French Guiana - Emb289 P1 | ecosystem: Host-associated > Arthropoda: Insects > Digestive system > Gut ...
GTCATGCCCAACGCCATCCAGCTTCAAGAAACGCTGCCCAACTTCTATATGGAAAATCCACTCTTTAAAGGCGAAGACACCGAAGATATTTTTGACAGTGCACCGATAGTCGCAGAGGGCAGCTTTCATTCACCTCGGCAACCACATCTGCCAATAGAACCCGACACTGTGCAAGGCTATTATGAAGGCGATGGCACACTGACGATCCAATGTAAAGCACAATCTATGCACGATTCGCTCCAGGAAATCTCCGTTGCATGCGGCATCCCGGAAGACAAACTTCGGATAATAAATAATCCGGCAGGCGGATCATTCGGCTATTCAATAGCATCTAACACATATGCACTTGTCGCAACAGCAGTGCAGAATCTGGGCATCCCCTGCACAATGACACTAAAATATGACGAGCATAACCACATGACAGGCAAACGTGCGGCATCGTACGCCAATGGCCGCATAGCTTGCGACAACGACGGCAAGATACTGGGTGTTGAGTATGATATTGCGCTTGACCATGGCGCATATACAGTCGTCGCAAGTATTACTTTTGCAAACTATTTTTCTATCGGATTTCATGGATACAATATACCAAACATCAAGGCTTTGGCTCGTGGCGGATCGTCGAACAATGGCTTTAATGTTGCATACCGCGGCTTCGGCGCACCGGAAGTGTATACAATGAGCGAAGCTCTTATGGACATGGCAGCAGAACAGGCAGGAATTGACCCCTGGGAATTCCGCTGCAAAAACCTTGCCAAGCCCGGCGATACAACGGTTAACTCAAGACCATATCTAAACTATACCAGCTATACCGAGCTGATGAATATGATCAAGCCTTACTATGATCAATATGTTGCCGAGGCCAAAGAGCAACAAGCTAAGGGGCAGCACGTTGGCGTTGGTATTTCCATGGGTGGATTCCTCGTTACCAAAGGAGTAATTGACGAATGCGAGCTTGATGTCGAACTATTGCCTGACAATATGATCGCTTGCTATAGCTGTTGGCAAGACGTTGGACAAGGCGGCGACATAGGGGTGCTTGCCCATGCACTCAAGTCATTTGAGCCTCTCGGACTCACTCCCGACAGAGTACGGCTCGTTATGAACGATACAGGACGTGCACCGATACATGGGCTATCCGCTGCCAGCCGCTCGCACTATATGGCCGGCAATGCTATGATTGATGCTGCTAATAAGCTGATGGATGCAATGCGCAAGTCCGATGGTACATTCCGCACTTACGATGAAATGATCACAGAAAATATACCCGTAAAGCATCGTGGTCATTATAATCAAATGCACCGTGAAGATCTCGAAATGGGGCTTGACCCTAACACCGGCGAAGGTTCACGAAATGCTGAATTCATGTACGTCGCCAATCTTGCTCAAGTCGAGGTTGATGTTCAAACGGGTAAAACCAAAGTCTTGAAATACACCTGCGCAGCCGATGTCGGTACTATCGGAAATCGACTCTCCGTCGATGGTCAAGCTTACGGTGGATTATCACACAGTATTGGTTTCGCCCTGTCTGAGGATTACAATGCCGAGGATAAGCACGGTAGCATGGTCGGCTGTGGTATCCCAACCGTTGATATGATACCGGATGACTTTAACATTTTATATCTCGAAACACCACGCCCCTACGGTCCGCACGGATCATCCGGATGCTCAGAGAACTTCCAGAGTTCCGGGCATATGGCTGTTATAAATGCGATAAACAATGCATGCGGCGTTCGCATCTATGATCTTCCCGCAACGCCGGATAAGGTCAAGGCCGGTTATGAGAAGAAGCAAAGAGGCGAAGATCTTACACCGCCTAAGTATTATCTTGGCACAGACTTTGAGGAAGAATTGGAGTTTATCAAAAACAATCCTGTCTAAGAGGTTTGAAACTAGGTGCTTGTGACAAAAGAGGGGGAAGTCATATGGATTTCGACAGAATGTTAGCACTTTCAAAAGAAGGATTTCAATGCGCTCAAATATTAATGCTTCTTGCGCTTGAACTCGATGATGAAGAAAACAGCGGGCTATTGCGGACTGTCGGAGGCCTGAATATGGGATTGGCTGATACACAAGGGTCATGTGGCGCACTGTCCGGCGGTTGCTGCTTTATATCATATTTTGCAGGCAAGGGTGATGCCACAGAGCTTGAAGATCCTGCCTATAAAGACATGCTATCCGAATTTACAGCGTGGTTTAGAGAAAAGTACGGAAGTCAGATTTGCACAGACTTACTCGAAGGTGATAAAAATAATATGCTCACACGCTGTCCGGAAATTATACAAGCCTCTTACCTGAAGGCAACGACAATCCTTGAAGAAAATGGAGTGATTTAATGTATGACTTTATCTACATGAATAACGCTGCAACAAGTTGGCCTAAACCGCCTTGCGTTGCCGAAGCAGTATCCAAGGCTCTGACTGAAAAACCCGGCGCTGCTCACAGAGGCGGCATAGAGCATTTCGATGTTTTTGACGAAGTGCGAAAAAGAATGGCCACCATTCTCGGCGTTAAGACCCATGACCATATTGCTCTCGGTAGCAATGCGACATGGGCGCTCAACTCGTGTATCTTTGGCTACCCCTTCAACGAAGGAGATATTGTTGTCACATCTAAGTCCGAGCATAACAGCGTGTTGCGACCACTCTATGAATTAGAGCGACGTGGCTTAATAAAGCCCATATATTTAGGTACTGACAAAACCGGTCGGATTTTACCTGAAATATGGGAAGATGCATTAAAGAAATTTAGACCCAGGCTTGTCATATTCACCCACGCATCCAATGTAACCGGAGCAATAAACGATGCCGAAATGCTCTCAGGGCTCGCAAAAGCCGTAGGCGCAGACGTTTTGATGGACACTTCACAGACTTGCGGATGGGAAAAAATCGCCGCAGACGACTGGGGCATCGATATGGTCGCCTTTACAGGACACAAATATCTGCTCGGACCGCAAGGAACCGGCGGGCTATATGTTCGCCCCGGACTATCGCTGAGTCCACATCTTATTGGCGGAACCGGATCACACAGCGATTCTTTAACCATGCCCGAGGAGATGCCGTCCCACTTGGAAGCCGGAACCGGCAACGAGCCATCCTTCCATGGATTGCTGGCGGCTTTGGAATGGGCCGAGCTTTATCCACTTGATCGCAAAGAATGTTATAATATGCTAGAAGCATTACGACAAGGATTGGTTGATATTGGTGCCAAGATTACAGCACCGCCCGAACCATGTACACCAACTGTCAACTTCAACATACCCAAAAAGTCCCCCTCAGAAGTAGGATATATTTTGGAAGAAAGCTATGACATTATCTGTCGCACCGGCTTGCATTGTGCCCCCATGTTATTTGATTGTATAGCTCACCAAGAGGGTTCTGTCAGGCTTTCACTATCACGTTTTACGACCATGGACGAAATAAGCATTGTCACGGATGCCATAAAGGACATCGCCGATGGAATATGAAGCAAAAAAGGCAGAAAACTGCTTTGCCGATAGTCAGAGTTACGAATACCGGCTGCCGATTGATGGTCAAAGCTTTTCAACCCTACTTGACGGCTGGGATGTTAAACTGCACCACAAATACCGCCGTCCAATGTTCACTGCCGACAGAGATGGTGTCAATATTAAAGGTATATTGAAAGCGAAAGTCATAAAAGTCAGTTTTCCGGAAAGCCGTTGGGAGATTGAAAAAGCAAAATTTGAACATTGGCTTGCTAAATAACGCTACCCTGTGAACAGCAATCATCAAGCGGTCACTAAAATCGTCGAAATTTGTTCGTTTTGCGCCGAAATGCGAGTTTTTGTTAATAAAAGCTTTACATTTTGTTTTTTTATGCTAGAATATAAGTACGGTAAATCAAGCCGAATATATTTGTAAGCATCCACCCTATGATGAAAGGAGTATTTACAAAATGAGTACAGAGCTAAAAGGAACAAAGACAGAACTTAATCTCATGACCGCATTTTCCGGCGAAGCCCAAGCAAGGGTTAAGTACAGCTACTATGCATCCCAGGCGAAAAAAGATGGATATGAGCAGATCTCACATATCTTCGAAGAAACCTCGGACAACGAAAAGGAACATGCGAAACTGTGGTTTAAATATCTTCATGGCGGCAAAGTCCCGGGCACCATTCAGAACCTAAAAGATGCCGCCGAAGGCGAAAACTACGAATGGTCAGAGATGTACGCAGAGTTTGCTAAAGTCGCTAAAGAAGAAGGTTTTACCGAAATCGCTGCCCTCTTTGCACAAGTTGGCTCAATAGAAAAAGAACATGAACAACGCTACAGGAAGCTTCTTGCCAATATCGAATCGAATGTCGTCTTCGAGCGCAAAGAAAAGAAAGTATGGCATTGCCTAAATTGTGGCAAGACCGTAGTCAATGAAACTGCGCCGGAACTGTGCCCAACATGCGCACATCCAAGATCATACTTCCAAATCAAAGCAGATAACTTTTAATTAACCCTCTTTCGCAAAGAGGGTGACTCCGCAGGAGTCGGGTGTTTTTTTCTCGCCCTCTTTAGCAAAGAGGGTGCCGTCGCAGACGGCGGGTGTTTTTTTCTCGCCCTCTTTAGCAAAGAGGGTGCCGTCGCAGACGGCGGGTGTTTTGTTATCATATCATGTGGGCAGACAACTTATGTCTGCCCACAAACAGTTTTTTCGTTTTTTCACTCCCCCGTGGGAGAAATCCGGAAAGGAATTCACTTATGCTATTAATATTCGATCTTGACGGCACCCTGTTTCAGGCAAAACCTATCGTTGAGCGTGTGGGAACAGATGCATCCCAGCCCGGTTACTCGGAACTCTTAGATAGGACAATATTCGAGCATGGCAAGCTATTTTCCGGTGTGCAAGAAATGCTCATACAGCTTCATAGCTCGGGATACGAGCTTGTTATATGCTCGAAAAGTTCGATGGAATACATAAGACTTGTGCTCATGCATACCGGGATATCCGAATTTTTCACACAATATTATAGCTCCGAGAGTTACGCTTCGAAAGCAGAGCTTGTAAGCAAAATCACTACACCGGAAACTCCGTCTGTAGTGATTGGTGACACGCACGGCGATATAAGCGCAGCGAGTGAAAACGGATTACCATCAATCGCAGTCATGTATGGATACGGCAACAAGTCAATGCTTAACCATGCAGATTATTTTGCAGACACACCGGCTGAGATTATCACATGCATTGAGAAGCTTCTAGCAAACCACCGCTGTCCATAACTAATGCTACAGGGCATGCCGCTTGATATCTACGGATTGTTTGCGAACCATACCCTAAACCCCTGACCAAACAGGCTTACCCGTATAAATCTTTTCTTCTTCCTCTCCACGCATCACTCTAATAGCCGCCGAAGCCAGAGCCTCCATCTCGAATTCACCCGGTATTACCACAACCTCAGCTATCCAATCAACATACTGCCTTATCATATCCGTAGCACGCACACCATTTGAAATACCACCGGTCAGAATAATAGCATTGACCTTACCTCTAAGCGCAACCGCCATTGAACCGACATATTTTGAAATTTGATAATTCATTGCCCTAAACACAAGACCGGCATACTCATCCCCATCATCCATCATCCTCATGACATCCCGAACACTTGATGTACCGAAATGATCAATCAGACCACCGTTTTTATTGAGCCTATCTACGAGCTCTTTTTTTGTATACTCACCACTATAAGCAAGCTCAATAACACCTATATATGGAAGATCACCCGAGCGAGTCGGAGTCATAGGCCCTGAACCCTTGATAATATCATTCGAGTCTATCATCTTGCCCTTTTCATGCGCCGTAACCGATATACCCCCACCCAAATGACATATGATGAGATTTACATCGTCATATTTAACACCACGCTCCGCACAGAACCTAATCGCAATCTCTTTTTGATTTAACGAATGAGTATGACTCTGCCTGTAAAGCCCCTTCACACCGGTTATACGAGCCTCATCACAAAATTCATCTATAGACGGCGGATTAACAGCGACCGAATGCTTATTATACCTATCCGCATATTTTCTTGCAATTTGTGGAGCTAGATTCGCAGGATGAGCCCCCGCCATACCCTTCTTCGCATGTTCAATCACAAGATCAGAAATAGTGTATACACCACTTACAAGCGAGAGCAAACCCCCGCCACGAGCCGAAAACACATCCACATCTTCCATGGCATAACCTCTGCTTGCCATAGCTCTTTCAACCATCTCCATACGGAAATCCAGTTGACTCTGAATATCCGAAAATTTCTTAAGATCATCTGATGCATGGATTACCGTTTCACTAAATAGCACATCATGATTATCAAAAAGTGCGATTTTTGTCGAAGTCGAACCGGGATTTATCGCAAGCACTCTAATTTTCTTATCCATAAAGCCACTCTTTCCCATCCTTATCCGTTATAGGCATATCTTAGCAAAAAATACTTAACTTGAAAAGTACAATTTACGTATAATGTTATATAAATTATTTATCTAGTTACACGTAGTCAAGCGGTATGTCCCGAATTTTTCGCGTATGTAGGGCGACAAGACCCGTTCTAGCGGAAAATTCGAGGCATATTGCTTGACGTAGCGTTTCATTTGAAATACTAGTTTTTTATTGACGTAACTAATGCCCTATGCTACGATTATCATTTAAAATGAATTTGGGAGGAAATAGTCACAATTATGAAATCACCATTAAAAGAAAACAAAGAACTAATGCTCTCTTTATTCCGGACAATGGTTCGAATACGTGAATTCGAAGAAACCTCCGCAAAACTATTTTTAGACGGCAGACTCATAGGATTTTTGCACCTTTACAGTGGCGAAGAAGCCATCGCCGCAGGCGTTTGCGCATGCCTGCGTGACGACGACTGCATAACCAGCACCCACCGTGGTCACGGCCACTGCATAGCCAAAGGCGCCGACATGAACCGCATGATGGCTGAACTTTACGGCAAAGTCGATGGCTACTCCAAAGGAAAAGGCGGCTCAATGCACATCGCCGACACATCCAAAGGCATCATCGGCGCTAACGGCATCGTAGGCGCAGGCATACCAATAGCCGCAGGCACTGCATTTGCACAGAAATACAGAGGACAAGACGGGGTGAGTGTTGCATTTTTTGGTGACGGCGCTTCAAATCGAGGAACATTCCACGAAGCCCTCAACATGGCATCCGCACTGAATCTTCCTGCAATTTTCATATGCGAAAACAACCTCTTTGGCATGTCAACACCATTTTCATATCACTCTAAAAACAAAACCATCTCCCAACGTGCTGCTGCATACGACATGCCGGGCGTTCGTGTAGACGGCAATGACCCTGTAGCGGTTTATGAAGCCACTGCGAAAGCCGTTGCGCTCGCAAGAGCAGACGGCGGTCCTACACTCATCGAGTGCATGACATGGAGACATCACGGTCACTTCGTCGGAGACGCCGCTCCATACAAGAGTTCTGAGGACGAGCAAATTTGGCGTGAAAAAGACCCCATTCCGAATTTTGAACGTCGCCTGCTAAGCGAAGGCATCGCAAGCGAAGACGAAATCAAACAGATAAAAAAAGAAGCGACGGAAGAAGTGCTCGCATCAATAGAATTTTCCGAAAGAAGCCCATATCCTGACGTGTCAGTAATGTACGAAGACTTGATATTTTAAACCAATAGACACCCTCTAAGATTTTCTTAATCAACTCTGCTTTAGATGTAAGAAAGGAACATTCATTAATATGTCTAGAATAATAACATATACTCAAGCTATTCGTGAAGCTCAAGATATAGAAATGGCACGAGACCCTGATGTCTTCATATGTGGCGAAGATGTCGGAGCTTTCGGCTCTGCATTCGGTCAGACAGCTGGACTTCAGAAGAAATACGGACCCATGCGTGTGCTCGATGCACCACTCAGTGAGACCGCCATTACAAGCCTCGGTGTCGGCGCTGCCGCAGTAGGACTGCGCCCCATTGTAGTGCATGATTTCATGGACTTTATGGGAGTCTGCATGGACGAAATCTTAAATCAAGCCTCTAAACTTGCCTGGATGGTAGGCGGTCAGACCAAATTAGCGATGGTCGTGCGAGCACAATGCGGTTCAGGCATCAGAGCTGCTGCGCAACACTCCCAAAGCCTCGAATCATTTTTCACTCATATGCCCGGCATCAAAGTCGTAGCATCATCGAATCCCGCTGACATGAAAGGTCTCCTCTCGTCGGCGATACGTGATGACAATCCTGTCATTGTCATAGAAAATAAGACCTTACTAGGCATGGAAGGCGAAGTACCTGAGGGCGAATATCTTGTTCCGATAGGCAAGGCAAGTGTCCCTCGTGAAGGCACAGATGTCACTATTGTATCTTACGGCATGATGGTAAATAAATGCCTAAATGCCGCCCAAACGCTCGCCTCGGAAGGAATAAATGCGGAAGTAATCGACTTACGAAGTCTCGTCCCTCTTGACAAAGATGCAATTTTCAGCTCACTAGCCAAGACCAACAGACTTGTTATCGTGCATGAGGCGATAGGCTGCACCGGATATGGTGCGGAAATTTCTGCCATCGTCGCCGAAGAAGCTCTTGATTATCTTGATGCCCCGATAGTTCGTGTAACCGCACCATTCACACATTGCCCATTCTCGCCCCCTCTGGAAGACGAATATGTTCCAAATGAAAATAAAATTATTCGTGCAGTAAAGAGCTTGCAATAACGAAAATTCAATTCCCGCCCGACAAAACTGATGGGGCTTTATTCCCCTCACATTCAGATTGGAGCTCATTGAATATGATCACAGAAATACTTATGCCTAAACTTGGGCTTACGATGACAGAAGGCATGCTCGTAAAATGGCTCAAAAACGAAGGAGACAGCGTTGAGGAAAAAGAGCCTGTTCTAGAAATAGAAACAGAGAAGCTCAGCTACGTAGTCGAGTCCTCTGTCAGCGGTATCATCCTAAAGATCATCGCATCCGAAGGTGAAAAATATCCGGTGGCTGACGTGCTCGGTTACATTGGCAACCCGGGCGACACTATCCCGGACCAAGCTTTATCCGAACATACAGGCACAAGCACAGGACCAATTCCCACTTTAGATACCCCCGACCATACCCCACTCGCCGGAGACCCCGGCAAGCGCATATTCATCTCCCCCCATGCAAAGAAAATAGCCACAGATATGGGTATCGACTACAAGCAGATTAAAGGCACAGGCCCTAACGGACGTATAGTGAAAGCCGATATTCTTAAGTTTAAAGAACCCGGCGCATCCAGCATAGTACCGAACATCTCAAGCACACCAAAAGCTCTGCGCACAAACGCTAAACTCATCCCATATACAGGCATTCGCCGTGCTGTCGGCGAAACTATGTCTGCATCTTGGGCGAATATACCTATGGTCACACACCATGTCAGTGCCGATATGGAAACTGTACTTAATACTCGCACCAAATTTAACGAAGGAATTTCGGACAAAACAGAGCGAATCACTATTGGCGAATTTATTATTAAGCTCACCGCCGCCGCACTTCGAGCTATGCCAATCATGAATTCATCACTGACTGACGAAGGAATCATCATCCACGACAATGTAAATATCGCAATGGCTACAGCTCTTGACGACGGACTCATAGTCCCGGTTATACATGATGCAGACCTAAAGAGCCTTCGCAAGATATCACAAGAAGCGAAAAACCTAGCCATCGGAGCAAGATCCGGCACACTCAATCCCGACCAACTTCACGGCGGAACATTTACCATCTCGAATCTCGGCGGATACGGCTCAGTTGATTACTTCACCCCTATCATTAACCCACCCCAAGCAGCTATACTTGGCGTAGGCAGGATAAATGACACAGCCGTCCCGATCAATGGCGAAATAAAAATACGCCCTATGGTAGGACTGTCACTCACCTATGACCACCGCATAATCGATGGAGCAACAGCCGCAGAATTTGCAAAGATACTTATAAACTATATCTCCGATCCCATCTGCGCATTATTATAAAATAAGGAGTTTGATTTTATGAAATTTTGGCATAACGGCATTCTCACATCAGACATAGAAAAAACAATTAACTTCTTCTGCACCATGCCACACGCATCACGTGACAAATGGACAATCATGGAAATAGAATTTTCTCAATCCGATATGACAATCGGAGACGGAGGCAAGCTCCGTGCAGCATTCGGACGAGTCGGTGGCATAGTGGTAGAACTACTACAGCCATTAGACGACCATTCCTATCACGCCAAGACCCTTAAAGCACGAGGACCCGGCTTTCATCACAATGCCTACATATGCGAAGATAATCAAGACGAAGTGATAGATGCACTACTCGCCGAAGGCGGGCGCATTGTCTGGGAATTTAAGCGTGCAAACGAACGTGCCGTATACATTGAATCAGCAGACGGAAGCGCAATCTTAGAAATTATAAACATCTGCCCATTCATGCCGGAGTAAAATCGTTAATAACTTGACATGAACACGCATGGACTATATAATGATTATCGCCTGAATAATCAGGCAAATTATGAGTATATTTATGTGAAAGCGAGGTAACATCACTTATGCCAACAAAACAAGAACTATTTAACGAACGGAGAAAACGTGTAGATGCAGCAAAAGCATTAACACACCATGACAGGGTTCCTATTGCCCCTAAAACTGGATTCTTTTACGGCTCAGCCTACGGAATCCCCAGCTACGCCACTCTGACTGATGTCAAAAATGTAATACCCGGCATTAAAGCATACTTAAATGAATACGATCCGGATCTTGTATGGCCTCCAGCTGTATACCCATCTCTTGCAGCTAAAGCATTGGGCTCAGAGTTTATCAAATTCCCCGGGTACGAAGATAATATAGGCCTCAATGAAAGTTTCCAAATCCTCGATGGCGAATACATGTCAGCAGACGAATACAAAGAATTCGTATTTGACCCAACACACTTTATCTTGACAAAATGGCTACCTCGCAGAAATAAAAACCTTGCCGGTCTTGCTAAAGTTAATGTGCAAAATCCTATAGAATTCGGATTGTACGTTTCAACCGTAGCATTTAACGACCCCGAAGTAAAAGCAGCATTTGATGCACTGGCATTATCAGGCAAGTACTCCCTTGACTGGCTAATGGGCGGCGGAGCTTGTGCACAGGCTATCGAAGAAGAAGGATTTGTACTTGGTCCTCAAGTCGGAACTACATGCCCATTTGACATGCTCGCAGACACATTCCGCGGCATGATCCCAACCATCATGGACATTCACGAATGCCCGGACGACCTCATGGCAGCAGTTAACACAATGCAAGGACTAATGCTCAGAAACGCACTAGGCGCAGCTATCGCAATGAAGAAAGAATTCTTCCTCATTCCACTGCACATGGGCGTTGACGAGTTTATGAGCCCTGACGACTACGCTAAGTTCTACTGGCCGGGCCTTAAAGCCCTAATCATGGCCTGCATAGACAACGGCATCACACCATACGTATTTACCGAAGGTAACTACAACACAAGACTGGAACAGCTTTGTGATGTACCTGAAGGCAAAGTCGTATACATGTTTGAAAAAGTAGACATGAAAAGAGCTAAGGAAACTGTTGGTAAAGTCGCATGTATCTGCGGCAACCTACCCACAGCGACCCTCATGTACAGCAAGCCCGACAAAGTCGCTGATGAAACCAAGAAACTCCTTGACATCTGCGCACCGGGCGGCGGCTTCATGATGGACGTCTCTATCCCTATTGACAGATGCCCGAAAGAAAATCTACACGCAATGTTTGACACTGTACATAAGTACGGCTATTATAAGTAAGTTATAACCATATCTATATGAAACCTATAGGGATGTTTAAAACATCCCTATAGGTTACTGGCGAGTGCAAGTTGAGAGAAACCGAGCCCTATCGGTTCGGTTCTTCTGAACTTGAAAGAAAAACGGAGGCACTAAATGAATCTCAAATCTAAGCTTATTTCTATACTACTAATCTTCATAATGATATCGGCTGTAGTAGTCCCTGCATTTGCATACGACCCAAGCGAAACCTATGACGAATACACAGACACTTACACTGACACCACTCCCCCTGCAACAATATCAGGCACCCCATTTTTATGGCCGCTTCCTGATTATGCCACATCAATTGACTCACCATTTGGATTTAGGCGAGCCACTGGCAGAAACCACTTAGGCATAGACGTTCTTCGTCCTGTCGGCAGCCCCGTCTTTGCAGCAGCATCCGGAACAGTCAGAACTTCCACTCGTGAAGGCGCATGGGGACACCTAATAGTAATCGATCACGATTACCCATTCGAAAGACTATCAACATTCTACGCTCATCTAAACAGCAGAGACCCTAGTGCCGTTGCAGGTGCAAGAGTTGAAGCAGGTCAGCTCATAGGAACAGCCGGCCGCACAGGCAATGCTTCTGCATCGCATCTTCACTTCGAGCTTAGATTTAACAATATGCCCGTCAACCCAATGCCCTTTTTCCACAACACCGAAACAAGAGCAGACGTTAACCCTAACCCGCTTTTTATAATGCAAGACGGCAGATGGGTCTTTAACCCCAATTTTGACCACACCTTTACAGCTCACGAATATGTACAGCACCGTCAAGGCAACAGCCGCTTCTTGCTCCCAAGTTACGCCAGTTACGCAATAATAACAGACCCTGATGCTCCGCCGATACCGCAAGAAGCCCCCGGCGTAATTTATGACCCCGCCGATCTGGGACTTATACCACAGACCCCTGACATAATCGACTCTTTCGCATTCGGAGCTTCCGGGTGGGCAGCAGAGGAGATTGACGAAGCTATCTACATGGGTATACTCCCCGAAAACCTCTTATACGACTTCCAAAATGAAATTACCAGAGCAGAATTTGCAGAAACCGCCGTGCGTACAATTCTTGTCCTCAGTGGTGCTATCACCGAAACTGACGAAGACGAATTTGCACAATATGTCTCTATGCTCATAACTGGATATAATCCATTTGACGACACTGACAATACATTTGTTATCATCGCACACTATCTGTATATCGTAACCGGAGTCGCAGAGCGAACCTTCGCCCCTGATAACCCTATCACAAGACAAGAAGCCGCTACCATGCTAGCCAGAATCGCCGTAGCATTCGACATTACCGAACCGGGAGCCTCACAGATACACTTTGCCGATTCGAATTTATTTGCACCTTGGGCATATGAAGCTATTGGATTCGTATCATCGTACGGAATCATGGGCGGAGTTGGCAATGACCTATTCTCACCATTAGGACCATACACAAGGGAGCAGACCTTTGTGACCATGAGCAGACTAGCCGGAGTTATAGGCGGCTGAACTCTCGTATCGCACACACTTAAGCTGATGGGAGTCGAACTCCCATCGGTTTTATCAGGCGGATTTCCGCCCCTGTATTGCCAAATCCCTTGCTAATACGAGAGTATTATCTGCGGTCTTTGTCTTCACATGGACAAAAATCCGCACTGCTAAAACTGCAAGCACTTGTCGTATATCAATTTTCGAGTGATTTTCGCTTCGTTTGAAGCAGCCTTGCTGACGCAAGGCAATGATAACGGAGTGAAAAGCGCCGAAAAGGGATTACGACAAGCGACGGGTTCGGCTCCCATCAGCTTATGCTCTATCAGCAAATTTAAGCGAAACTGCCCTTCCCGCTAACGGGAAAGGCAGTTTTTTACTGTTCACGGTGTACTTGGCTAAGAGATGCATAGCGTAGAAAATACTAAACAACATCTCCGAAATTAGACAAAACTATCTCTTTAAAGATATTACACGCCGTCTTCTTAACATCATTTTTCCATGCGAAAACATGTGTAAGCTCGGCATCATCACCATCTATCGGAAGCGCAATAACATTAGGCCTCTGATAAAGCCTCCCAAGCTCACCCGGCAATATAGCCACACCAATACCCACATTTACCGACAGAACCACAGACTCCGCACGATTATAATAATTGATTATTCGTGGCTTTATGCCACGATTCTTGCATATTAACTGTATCTGACTCGAAAGCACCGCATCTGAACGAGGAACAGAAACAAACGGCCACCTCTCCACCGTAGACCAATCATCCATATCGATAGACTCTGCGATATTCTTGTTTACAAACAACTCCAGCGAACCACGAGAAACAATAGAATACGCATACTCGTTATTCGTTGACATCATCGGCAGCACCGCAAAATAAAAATCATGATTCCCCTGATGTATAGAGCGGATAAGCTCCGTACCCTCAAGAAGATCAACATCAGCCTGAATAAGAGGATGCGCATTATATAACTCAATAAGACACTCACTAAGCAGATGCGAAGCCGACGACAGAGCCGCTATGCGGATATGCCCCAGCCGCCCCTGCGCCATATTCTGAATACGATTTTCAGCAGTCGCTGATATATCTAATATCTGTGAGGCATATAGGAGAAATTCTTCTCCCTCTGTCGTCAGCGCCACCTCAGGCCTCGAGCGCAACACAAGCTTAACGCCCAACTCACTCTCCAGCCTCTTTAGCTGATGACTGACTGCCGGCTGAGTAATAAAGTACTGCTCTGCCGTCCGTGAAAAATTTAAAGTGCGAGCCAAAGATACAAAGAGCCTTAATTGTTGAAGATCCAAAACAAATTCTCCCACTCTTACAAATCTTACAAAAGCAAAGACAGGGGCAAGCCATAACGATACATGCGTTTATGACTCATGCCCCTGCCCTTTTATTTTTTTATGCTAACGGGATATCCCCTAAGTTTATATCTGCCGTTACCGTATCAAGATTTTCAAAAACCTTGACCTTACCACCTGAGCTTATCTCAAGCTTAAAGTTACCATCAGGAAGATCTTCAAACCAGAAATCGCCGTAGTTATTGGTAGCAACATTATACTTCTTACCACCCGCTTCTGTAAGCTTACAGTCAGCACCTATCACGACTTCTTCCTCTACCGGATCATATACTGTACCTGCAATAAACTTCTTCGGCACATTGAGATAATAGACACGTGGGCGAACCTCATCTTTAAGCTCAGGCTTCCAAACTTCTGCCTTTGCCATTAGCGCTTTCGCCTCAGGATCATCTTCATCCATCATGCGCAGTGCAAGGTTAGGACATGCATCCGCACAGCGTGGCTCGGTCCAGCCATTGTCAAGAAGATGGGCGCAACCTGTACATTTTTGAGCGACATTTAAGTCCTCATTGAAGTAGATTGCATCATATGGACACGCATCTACACAATTGCGACAACCTGTGCACTTTACAGGATCGATAATAACAAGCCCGTCATCTCTCTTGTACTTCGCATCGGTAACAGTGCAAGCCTTCATACAAGGAGCATCATCACAATGCATGCAAAGATGCGGTCTGTATGCAACCTTAACCTTTGGCACTGAACCACGCACTTTTTCTTCCAGTTTTACCCAGAACTGACCAATTTCAGGCTGCGGCTTCGCAATAGGAGTCCAGTCATTTCCGCAATGCTCGTCTTTACACATAAATTGACAGCAATAGCAACCATTACATATGCTAAGGTCAATGATAAATACTTTTTTACCCATTATTTATTTCCCCCTTCAACCCAAGCGTTGAATTTAAGCCCCGAAGCAGGATCATACTCACGTTCGAACGCTTCAGGATACTCTCTCATCCATTTATCAAGCTGATCCATGCTCACACGCTCGACCTCAACGAGGAACGCCGTAGTCGCCTGACCTGCAGCATGCTTGGATGTAAGACCTTCCGGAGTTATTGTATTTATCGCTCCGCCACGATCCAGTTTGCCCGGGATAATATAGTCGGTTCTCGCACCGTGGTCAATAGAAACAGCACCCGGCATTACACGCTCAAATACCAGCGCACCGCATAGCACACTACCACGCTCATTATAGACACGTACGATATCACCGAATTTGATACCCCTGGCTTCCGCATCTTGCGGATTAATCCAGCAAGGTTCGTAGAGATAACCGTCGAATCCTCTGACCTTTCCGGTCATTGCTTCCTTACTCCAAGGAATATCGTCAGCCTGTGCGTGCACTCTCCATCTGCCGTGGTTAGAAAGAACCAACAGCGGATAAACTTGAGCCCTTCTGCTTGAGATACGCTCGTCATGAGTAACACTCTTTTCGATCCACTGTGGATATGGCGGACGTTCTTCATCGTTTGGAAACGCCTTTGCAAGACTTTCAGAATAAAACTCCAGCTTCCCTGTAGGCGTAGGCAGAGGATTTTTCACAGGATCTTTGTAGAATTCATAAAGACCGGCGGGGTACTCTTTCCACTTTTCAGATACAGGAATTACCATGTAGTCTTTCTCATTAAATTCTTCCCAAGGCACAATCTTGTCAAATTGCATACCCTTGTAAGTTTCTTCAATGAGCTCGTCTACTGTGTAGCCCTCTGTAACTTCTTTTTCCATGCCTAACTTCTTCGCTATTTCTACTACAGCTTCGAAGTCACTCTTTGATTCGCCGATAGGCTCAATAGCCTTACGCATGAGCAAGACACTTTGGAAGCTATCGCCGTCACGTACGCAAGGCGAAATATCATCAACTTCAAGTGTTGTGTTAATTGGCAGAATAATATCAGCGAATACGCAGTCATTTTCAAGCCAAGGATGCTGAGCTACGATAAATTCGATTTGTGAATCACGTGATGTCAGCGCAATTTCGTTACCGTTATTCCAGCAAGTTTGGCGACAAGGAGTGTCAGTCCACATCATGTGAATCTGTGAGCCGCCTTCTTCCTTCGGAATAGGGTAAGTGTATTTAACATACTGGTCAGATGCCGGTTCTTCATGTCCGCCTGTACCCCAGAAATCGACTGTTCCCTTACGGATGGCTTCTTCGATGAGGGTCTTCGGAATCATCTGTTTGCCCCACGCTGTAGGTGTACCACGGTGAGGTTTTAGCAGTCTTTCGCCGACTACAGTGCCCTCTAGGAGTCCGAAAGCACCCATGTGGTCATCTCCGGCACCCATGACGTTCTTAGGCATTCCTGTATAAGCGATTTGCGCTTGGTGAACACCGGGTTTACCAAGACCTTGCATACCAAGAAGTACGCATTCAAGTCTTGCAGGTTCGTGTGCAAATGGACCACGAGCCATACCGCCGGCGAAGTAGTGACCAATTGTGACAATTCTTTGAGCCCAGTCTCTGGCAAGAGCTTTAATTGTCCACGGTGGTACGCCGCACTTTTCAGAAGCCCATTTCGGAGTCTTCGGCACGCCGTCTACCTTACCAAGTACATAATCTTCCATCTTATCCATACCGACTGTGTGCGTGGCAACATATTCTTTATCGTAAGTACCCTCAGTAACCCACATATAAATAATAGCAAGTTGCATCGCCGCATCTGTGTTCGGCAGAATCGGAATCCACTTGTCAGCGTGAATCGCCGCAGAGTAGTTAAGATCAGGGCAGATGTATATTTGATCAATGCCCACTTGATTCCAGAAATAAAGCAGACGACCTGCAAGCTGACCACGGAATCCCCAGTGAGTTGTCTCCGGGTCGCCGCCCCAAACCAGCACCATGTCGCTGTTTTCGGTGATGTCTTTAACCACGTTTTCAGCAGGAGCCATCATTCCGATAAAGCCCTTACCCCAGACGTGCTTAGAACCCCAATACCAGCCTTCCCAGCTGTCAGGGTTTCTGACTTGTTGAGTAAATCCACCCATCTTGTCAAGAAGAAGGGTCGAACAACCGTGCGGAGCATGAACCATCTTACACTCACCATGCCCGTCACCTTGTACAAGGATTGACAATGGTCCATATTCCTTATGAACACGCTTAATCTCTGAAGCTATGATATCTGTAGCCTCATCCCAAGATATACGAACATACTTGCTCTTACCTCTGTTTTGGGTGTTACGGTCTCCGTTTGGATCCCAGTCAACACGCTTTAGAGGATATTTGATTCGGTTCGGTGAATATGTTCTTTTCTTGTAAGCCAAACTCCAGGGTGCGGGAACTGATTTTCTCAGCGGCTCAAAAGCTACGCCGTTTCTCTCGATTTTCCAAGGGTTGAAGCTATCGTAATCGTACTTTTCGCCCCAATGCAATGGTCTTATCCGGATTACCTTTCCGTCTTTGACATCGACAGAAGATGGTGAAGCTCCGAAGATTCCTCCACTCAAGCCGAGAGCTTTAATTACCGTTTTGTCCGCCCCTACTGCCGGCGGAGCCTTTGGTTGATTGTTTGTTGACACCTAAGTCCCTCCTCTTGTAATTTTTCTTATGTTTCTAAGCGTTATTATACATCAATTGATTATACAACTTATTGCGCCATAAAGGAAATAAGATTATTTTTTGTGACTATAAATTTCTTTTATAGCGAGACGATTCTATCGCAAAAAAATGCTCGCAAACCGAAAAAATTAAGAGGCTGTATCAAAACGAAAAAACGGGACACCCAGGTGTGTGTCCCCTACAAAATACGGTTTGCCAAAACAACAACACCGCAACATGTAGGGGCTGCACACCGGGCAGCCCGTGTTTTGATGCTTCCCCCTTGTGTAAATCACGATAATATTTCGCCTTGCAGACAGTCTGTGCTTAAGCTGAGAGGAGTCGAGTTCCCATCAAGCTTATTTTGTAAATTGCATTACATCCAAGCATGGACTATCTTCTTTGACCGTTACGCTCTTTGAAATAGGCTTGTATCCGCTAAGCGTACATTTAAGTTCATATGTTCCGCCGTTTTTGGGAACTTGGTCGAGCTTAAATTCACCGAAGAAATCGGTTTTGCCCTTTGCGACCGTCTTTCCGCCTTGCGTAAGCTCCACATCAGCATTTGCTGCCGCTCTTTGGATCTTTCCATCTTTGAATGTGAGCGCCCCGGCGACAAAACATGTGTTAAGCTTATACAGATTGCGATACAGCACTCTCGACTCATTGCTTCCTTCCGTAATCGGCATGAGTTTTTGTTTCTTCTTTATTTTTGCAAATTCTTCATCACTGCAAGATACAATGCTTAGCGCACGTAGCGGACATGCCTGTACACAGCGTGGCTCTTTCCAGCCATCGTCAAGCAAATGAGCGCACATTGTACACTTTTGCGCAGCTTTAATATCTTCGTTCCATGAAATTCTGCCATATGGACAAGCATCTACTAATTTGCGATCACCCTTGGCTTTTTTCGCATCAATCAAAACAACGCCATCATCTCTGCGAGTTATTTTGTTTGATGCCTTTTCACATGGAGCATTGTCACAATGCTGACAGAGCTTCGTTACGAAACAAATTTCAGTAAACGGCGCTTCCCCACGCTCATGCTTTTCCGGGTTTATCCATTTTTGATCATGCTTTTGTTGTGTATCGGTGTAAGGGAGCCAACGATTTCCTACATGTTCGTCCTTGCAAGCAATCATGCAATTGAAGCAACCTACACATTTTGCAAGATCGACTACTAAATGCAATTTTTCCATTTTCCTATGTCTCCCTCCCATTTTCTTACCTCAACAAGGCAAGCGTTGACTGCAAGCCCGTGAGAATCTTTAGTGATAAATCTCTTTGGTGTTAATATGTTTACACAACCATTAACTTCCGGCGATTCGCCCGGAGCGCCTATCGGCTGATAGTCTGAGCAGGATTCAAACGAATGAACTACTCCCTGTGGCAGTCTATCAGTAACTTCCAGCCCGCACAACACGCTTCCACGATCGTTATAAACTTCGATAACCTCGCCGTGACTGAGTCCCCGTGCCTTTGCATCAGTTGGATTCATGCGGAATATCCAGTAGCGGTACCCATCAATAAGCATGCGATGCTCAGATATATCGTTGACCGTCGAATCCTTGCCATCGCCCATTGTGTGGTAGCTGTATTTTGGATGTGGCGAAATCAGTTGTAATTTGTATTTCTTATACAGATCCGATTCCGGCCCTTCCCATGATGGTATCCAAGTACAAATTGGCAGACGTTCAGGGTCATTAGGATTGTAACGCTTGAGAGTCTGTGACTCAAATTCAAACTTCCCTGACGGCGTTTGCACCCCTTCTGCAAATTTGCCGTAAAATTCTGACGGCGCAGGGATTTGCTCAGGTGTATCTCTCTTTGCACCACGTGCAAACCAGTTAAGCGCCAGTGGATCACGTCTGTTTTCCGGAAGTGGCGGAACGACATAATATCCTTTTGTCATGAAGTCATTCCATGACATCGCATCCGGGAGGTCCGTAGCATTGAAGTAACGTCTGACCCAGTCGAAATCACTACATCCTTCAGTAAACACTTGCCCCATATCCAAGCGGCTTGTGATATCTGTAAAAATCTCATAGTCAGATCTTGATTCTCCGAGTGGCTCAATGCACTTGTGCTCAATATGAACTACACGGTGATTGTTTTGGAGATATGATCTGTCGATATATCCACCGCAACTTGCAAATTCTCCGATATCCCAGCGCTCAAAGTTCGTACACGCCGGCAAGATAATATCGGCATATCGGGTTTCGCCTTCCATCCATATCGACTGACTTATAACTATCTCAAGTTTGTCAGATTGATACATTTTGGCAAATCTGTTTGACTCCGGCTGGGTTCCAAAGTATGAACCACCATATTTGTACAGCATCTTAACTTCACTATGTCCGGGAGCAGGATACTTTACTTTTAGGAACTGCCCGTGAACGGATGAGTTGCTGTAGTTATTGGCCTCGGCATGACCGTCTAGAATCGCTTCCGCTATACGCAAGCGAGGAATCCGCTGATATTCTGAATTCTGTGTCGAGATCTGTGGCATACGGTTGTACAGTTGCACACCGGCAGCAGAAGTCAGATAGTCTCCGCTAAATCCGCCATCGGAATATCCCGGGAACCAGAAATGTGTATCAAGAGGCGTGCCCATTTGAAGCCCCCCGAAGTTAACACCTTCATTTCCAAGCCCCTGCATTGCCATCAGGCAGACCATAGCACGAGCCCACTCTGTTCCGTAAGAACCTCTTACAGCTCCGCCGAACGAATGAATTCCGCCGCAAGCAAGGTAAGTCTTCTTATTGCCCCATTCTTCAGCCAATGCACGCACGACTCTTGCAGGCACTCCTGTGATGCTCTCTTGCCATTCAGGGGTCTTTTCTATGCCGTCAGTCTTGCCGTAAATATACTTCTGCCACACATCAAGCCCTATTGTGCAGCGCTCTACATAATCTTTATCATATGAGCCGCTTTTTAGCCATGTGTACGCAATAGCAAGTGCCATCGCAACATCTGTGCCGGGCTTAGGTGTAATCCAGCGCCCGCCCATAAATGCCGCTGTGCTGTTAAGATAAGGATCTATATGCACGACCGGTATACCAAGCTCTTTTACCCATTCACGGCGTATAGTGCCTTCTTGTCCGGCATAGTTGCCTGCTGTAGATTCAGGGTCAGCAGACCAGAAGACTATCATATCTGCATTTTTCATGCAGTCTTCAACCGTTGAGAAAAACTCTGTAGCGCCTCTACGTCCACTGCCACCATAATGATGGACAGCACCCCAAGCGAAGCCTTCCCA
>Ga0123355_10003948_pt1 | contig 21466 bp, 20 predicted proteins | sample TergutEmb28metaG_3_FD_89872 | JGI IMG/M metagenome (GOLD analysis project Ga0123355, IMG submission 89872) | Embiratermes neotenicus P1 segment gut microbial communities from Petit-Saut dam, French Guiana - Emb289 P1 | ecosystem: Host-associated > Arthropoda: Insects > Digestive system > Gut ...
AAAAAAAGAAAAAGGGTTTAAAAAATGTATTAAAAAAGGGAAAAAAAACCAAAAAAAAAAGTGTTGGGGAAAATATGAAATTTTGAAGGGGGGGGGGTACTATATGTTATAATACATTCAACGAGGAAATGAATTTCACAAATAATACATACTTATCGATAAGGGATTTCATCGACGGATGGGGTCAAAAAAACTTAAGATAGAAAGGATGTTATTCGATGAAAAAATTAAGTAACGATCTATTCAAAGAATTAACAAATGAAGAAATGCAAATTAATGAGGGTGGTGCTCAACCGGGGTTGCCTGCGCCAGGTAAAGGGCAACCGGTTCTTATTGGCCCCATGCCTTGTTTTTGTCTTCCAGGAAAAACTTGGGCCGGTAACCCTGTAAGGCCATAAGTAAAAACAATTGAAGATTTTGCCTTTTTTAGCAAAGAGTATATATGATGTATGGTATATGCTCTTTGCTATTTCATTTAAAATGCTAAGGATGATGAATGGATGGGAAAAAAATATAAAATATTATTAGTGTCAATGTTATTTGCCTTGACATTTGTTGCTACATATTACATAAAAAACATTGAAAAAAATAATGACAATGATCAAGTTGTTAATATTCTACATGATTTTACAAGTGTTAATGACATGTTGGAATATTCAAAAAACGATAATGTTGTTTATGCACTTGGGATAGCAAATGAGCGTCGGCAAAGTATTAATATATTAAACTATAATGATTTGCGTCAATATAATGATATTCGTCAAATTATTATACATGATGCAGAACAAAGAATCAGTGAAATATTTGGCCGAGAGCATACAATTTTAAGATTGCGATGGTTCCTTTCTCCATTAAATAATGTAAACGCATCTACTCAAGCACTTTCTATAGAACAAGTTAAATATGACATTAATGTATTAGATCTTTTATTGCGCGCTTTTTACGGAATGCATATGTACTTTGGTGGTGTTGAAGCATTCGAGGGTATTTTCAATGCAATGATATATGATTTGTTAGAACAAGAAGAATGGTGTCGTGAAAAATTTATCAATTTAATACATAGACATTTATCAAAATTAATAATTGATAATCATTTTTTAATAAACAATCGTCATTTGGGTTGGAATATACCTGGCGCACAACAAGGAGGTATGTATCGATTTTTTGTAAGCGACGTACAGTTTGGTCGAAATGAAGATGGGTTTTATTTTAAAGAAAGTGGAATTAATATAATTGATGTAAATGGTTATAACATGGACTCATTATTTAGGTTAAACATAAATGAATATGGGGAACTGTTTTATTCTCCAATTATATATTTCATGCAAACGGAATATTTACCTGTAAAATATGTTTTATATTTGACTGATTACGATAACAACAAAATAGAAGTAACTCTTTCGGAATTTAATGCCGCATATCGATTTGAAAGAAATAGAGATACAAGAAATTTACGTAATGTTGTTTCAGCTGAATTAATAAATGATATACCTGTGATAAGAATGATGAGAATGGGGTATCCAACAATAGAGGAGGAATTTAATAATTTATTGCACACTGCTTACACCCTACGAAATCACCCTGTTGTAATTATTGACATACGTTCTAATCAAGGTGGAAACGGAATTTTACCTGCGCAGTTTATGTATCATTTAACCGGAGAAATAATTCCAACAAATTCAATGTCTTTAATTTCGGATGATTACAATACATCATTTGCTATTTGGGGAAGCAATTACAATGACGGAAGAATTACACAAGAGGATTTAATTCGTTTTAGTCCTGCGTATTCTTTTGGAACATATTGTTTTGTCATGAATTATACTCCACGCGAAGTAATAGAAAATGATCGATTATTTGTTTTTTTAATTGACCGTTTCACCGTATCGGCAAGTGAATTGTTGGTTGACATTGCTTTAAACTTAGAAAACACACTGATTGTAGGCCAAAATACGGCAGGAGCACTAGTGGGTTCAAATGGGTATCGATTTTATTTGCCTAATTCAAATACTGCATTGAATTTTGGAACAGTTGTTACATATTTCCCGGAAGGAATATTTAAAGAAGGTGTAGGATTTGCACCGGATATATGGGCAACGGGTGATGCACTTACCGCAGCGTTAGCACTAATAGGGCGTAGGTAGTCTTTGTATGCCCCGTTATTACTGCGTAAAGCAATATGATACTGCCGACTGCGGAGCAGCGTGCATGGCCACGATATCCAAGCAGCACGGATTATCGCTGCCCATCACAAAAATCCGCGAGATTGCCGGTACAGATACGCGTGGCACTAATGCATACGGCATCGTCAAAGCGGCGGAGGAGTTGGGGTTTTCTGCCAAAGCTGTGAAGGGTGATAAGGAAGCTTTCTTTACTGACTTCCCCCTACCATGCATAGCCCATGTAGTGGTGGACGGTAGTCTGTTGCACTATGTCGTCATACATAAAATAACCAAAAAGCAAATCATCATAGCCGACCCCGGTGTGGGGTTGGTTAAACTCACACCTGCGGAGTTTTTCGGAGAGGTAGACGGCGGCAAGCCCATTGTGCCTGCCGATCTTGGCCATCATGTTGATTCTGATGCGACTGCTTTCGTCGATGCACCCGCTTCAAATACAATCCCTGCACCCTTCAAACCACCCAAGTATCAGTGGAGCGGTGTACTCATCTTCGTCGTGCCCGGCAACAGCTTCGCCAAAGGCGACAAGACCATGGGTATCTTCCGGCGGTTCTTTGGGTTGTTGTTGCCGCAGAAGAAGTTGATTGCCCACGTCTTTGTCGCGTCTATGATAGCGGTATTACTGGGTATCTTGGGTGCGTTTTACTTTCGGTATCTGCTGGACGATATATTGCCGGGTGGGTTGACTTCAACCTTACATATTATATCTGTTGGCGTCATATTGCTGGTGGTTTTTCGAGTATTGTTGGATGCGTTTCGTTCGCATCTGTTGTTGTATTTATCTCAAAAGTTGGACATATCGCTGTTGCTGTCGTATTACCGCCATGTGCTGTCGCTGCCCATGAACTTCTTCGGTACGCGCAAGGTGGGGGAGATTGTGGCACGGTTTCAAGACGCAGGGCATGTGCGCGAGGCTATATCCGGGGCGACGCTTACGATTATGATTGACACGGTCATGGTGGTAGCAGGCGCGGTTATCTTGTTCAATCAAAACGCCTTCATGTTCAGCATTGCGGTGGTCATCGTCGTGGTGTACTTCTTTATCGTGTTCTGCTTCAACGGATGGTACCGGAGGTTGAACCGCAAGCTGATGGAGGACAACGCGCAGTTGACTTCGTACTTGGTGGAATCGCTCAACGGCGTACAGACCATCAAGGCGTATGGTGCCGAGGACGAGGCCAATATCAAGACCGAAAAGCGGTTCATTACCCTGCTGGGCAGCATCTTTAAACTGTCGTGGGTCAGTAACTTTCAAGGGTCGTTGAATGGGCTGCTGGATGCTATCGGCGGCATCGTTATCCTGTGGGTAGGTGCGTTGCAAGTCATCAACGGCAACCTCACCGTGGGGCAGTTGGTGACGTTTAATGCGCTGCTGGTGTACTTCCACGACCCGGTCAAGAACTTGATTAACTTGCAACCCATGATGCAAACCGCCGTAGTCGCCGCCGACCGACTGGGCGAAATCCTAGACCTGCCCCCCGAACGCAGCGAGGACGAGCGCAACAAACTAACCCCCGCCAAGTTGACGGGGGCGATTGAGTTGAAGGACATCTCCTTCCGCTACGGCACGCGGCGGTTGGTGCTGGAAGACATAACAATGACCGTGCGGCAGGGCGAAAAAGTAGCCCTAGTAGGCGAAAGCGGCTCCGGCAAGACCACGTTGGTCAAGCTACTATTGAATTTGTACGCCGCGGAAAAAGGCGAAATCCTGATCGACGGCAACAACATCAAGGACATCCGCGTAGATGCCCTGCGCGGCGGCATTGCTTACGTACCCCAAGAAACCTTCCTCTTCAGCGGCACCATCATGGACAACCTCAAGCTGGGGCTGGCCGATGTTAAGCCCGAAGCCGTCATAGATGCCGCCAAAATGGCGCAAGCCCACGACTTCATCAACGACCTACCCCTACGCTACGAAACCATGCTGGAAGAACACGGCACCAACCTATCCGGCGGCCAACGCCAGCGGCTGGCCATCACAAGGGCCATGCTCAAACAACCCGACATCCTGATACTGGACGAAGCCACCAGCAACCTAGACTCCATCACCGAACGCGCCATAGAGCAGACGATAAATGACTACGCGCAGGGCATCACGACCTTCATCATCGCGCATCGGTTGAGTACGATTAAACGCTGCGACCGCATCTACTTGCTGGACGGCGGGCGCATTGCGGAGCAGGGGACACATGAAGAACTGCTGGCGATGCAGGGAAAGTACCATGCGCTGGTGAGTGCGCAGGCTTTGGAGGGGTAGCTTACAAAGCACATCTGTCGGGTTATAATAAGACATCACGGACTATAAAAAATGGAGTGATGGAAATGAAAAAAGCAGACAACGGAAAAGCATGGGATTATGCAATCGGTATCGTTCAAGTAGAAGGCATCAAGCCCTCTAAGGATTTTCTTGAACTTGCTGAAAAGGAAAAGCGCGGCGAGCTTACGAACGATGATATACGCAACGTGCTTGTAAAAAAGTATACGGTAAGCGGAGAGCCTGCCCATGCATGACCCCTATTTATATGATGATTGCCCCGTCTTAAAAAATAAGCTCGGCATAAAAGACGCGGAAACACTGGACAGAGCCGAAGTTGAATTTTCGTGCAACGCCATACACGACTTGTTGACTAACCCAATAAACGGGGATTTTAATTTTAATCATTTGTGCCGATTCCATGAACGCATTTTTTGTGATGTGTATGATTGGGCAGGGCAACCGCGTACCGTGCCGATGGAAAAACAAGAAGCCGTATTGGGCTACATGTCGATTGAATATGCCAAGCCACAAAATATAGCTAACGAAGCGGATGCCATCTTGAAGAAAATTAACGCCATAAATTGGCATGCGTTATCTGTAGATGAACAAGCGCATGCGCTGTCGTTGGGATTGGCAGATTTATGGAAGGTGCATCCGTTCAGAGAAGGAAACACACGAACGACCGTTACATTTATTTGCCAATTTGCCGATAACAAAAACATTTCGTTGGACAGGCGTTTATTCGAGCAAAACGCCGCATATATGCGTAGCGCATTGGTGGCAGCATCAGCTATTTTCGCGGATGGAGATTTTCGTAAGCCTGAATATTTATTCCGCATTGTAAAAGACAGCATCATAATCGGCAGGTGACCTCATGAAGCCCATCATACTAGACATGCGAGAAATGACGTTGAGCAAGGAATTATATGACCGGAAGCCGGGCCGTTTCTTTGCGTTGTTTATCTATGGGTTGTTGGTGTTGTTGGCTACGGCGTTGGCGTGGGCGTACTGGGGGCGTATTGACATTGTGGTGCGAGCGCAGGGGATTATCCGGCCGCATGCGCAGATGGCGTTGGTGATTAACGCCGTGGGGGGCGAGGTACGGGGAATGTACTTCTATGAGGGGCGGCGTGTGGCGGCGGGTGATGTGTTGTACATAATTGATACGTTCCATTTGGAGAACGAGTATCGCGCCGTGGCCGAGCGGTTGGATCATTTGCGCTTTGATTTGGCGGGCTTGGAGTTGTACCGTCAGTCCATTGATGCAGGGGTTAACTTGGTGGGCGCGTTTAATGACGAGATGTCTACGCGGTTTGATGCGTTTCATATGAATATGACGGCGTTGCAGCATGGCAGTGATAATCAATGGCAAACGCTGGCGGAGAATGAGCGTGCTTTGGAGGCATCCATTGTGCAGGCGCAAACCGAGTTGACGGTGTTGCGTGCGTTTGAGGCATCGGTGTTGCAAGGGGCTAATCGCTTTACTACGGCGGCTACGGATGATGTGCATTATCACGAGTTGCGTAATGCTTATCGTAATCAATATCAGCACTTTGTGGCGGAGACGCAGGCCTTGCGGTTGCAAGCATCGGCGGCGCAAGTGACATTGGCGGGCAACCAGGTGCTGCGGGCGTCGGTGACGGGTGGGTTAAGTATGTTTGCGGCGTATGACCTTGGTTTATACCGGGCGCGGTTTGAAGAGTATTTGCTTGCAGAGGTGCAGCTACGCGAGACACATACGCAGGCGGTAGCACAAGCGGATACATACGTCGCGCTGTACGCCGCAGGGGTTGTATCGCGCTTGACGGTCGAAAACGCCGAAACTGCGGCGACACGTGCTTACCATGCCATCGCAGAGTTGCGCAACGGATATCTGATAACGCTGGACGCGGCCATCCGCACAGAGCAGAACCGCATCGCGCAGTTGGACAACCAAGTGCAATCGTTGCGCACGGGCACGCTGGCGGGCATCAGCGCACAAATATTGGCGTTGGAAGCGGATGTCACCGCCATGACGCAGGCGTTGGCGCAGTTGCGATTGCAGCAGGAGGGCATGTTCTTTGTGGGGTACGAGGCGGGGGATGCCGCTGCCCTGCGTTTGGGCGAAATGAACCGCACGTTGGCGCAGATGACGGCCATCGAACAAGATATTGCGCAGTTGGCGTTATCTTCAGCGGGTATTAAGTCGCAAATCAATGATGCTACGGTACGCGCGCCCATTGACGGCATCGTGTCCGTGCACAGCGAGTTGACGGTGGGTAGCTTTGCGCCCGGTGGGGTGCAGGTGTTGTCCGTCATCCCCACGTGGGATGAACTGCTTAACACGCACATCTTCGTCAACAACAACGACATCGGCCGCCTGTCCGAGGGGTTGACCGTGCGATACGACATCGCCGCTATGCCGCGCCGGGACTTTGGCGATATCCTGGGCACGGTGACACGTATATCTGCCGATATGTCGCCGGAGGCGGGTGGGTTTTTCATCGTGGAGGCAGAAATCGAAGATCGTACCTTCTACGACACGCGGGGCGAGGGGATGGAGCTGCGCGTAGGCATGGCGTTTGAAGCACGGATTGTGGTGGACAGGCAGCGGATATTGTTCTACTTGTTGGATCGGTTAAATTTGCGGTAACGCGGCGGGGCTGCTGCATGCTTGCGAAGCGTATTTGGGAGGTTGTTATGCGAAAGATGAATGTAGTGTGTTGTTTGTTGGCGGTGGTTATGTTATTCGCGCCGGTGGGGGTGTTCGCGCAGGGTGCAATGCACACCACCCCGCATGTCGTTGAAATCACTTATACCCGCGCGGTGCAGTTGGCCATGCGTAACTTGTTGCCGTTGATGGAGATTGACGCGCAGATTGAAGAAATCGAAACCCTATTGGAAGAACTGCGCGAGGATATTGAAGCCATGGAGCAGGGGCGTTGGCGGCAGGATGCGCGAAATGAGTTATGGAATAGCCTGCTTTTATTGGACGCGCAAATACATGGCTTGCACACCACCCACGAGGCATTGACGGAAGCGGGCGAAACCTTGTGGCAGGAGCTCCTATTGGGGCTCACGTTCATCACCGAGGACGGCGCGGCAGACTTCGTCGCCGAGATGCTGCACCACACGATGATGAACATGATATTTACGCGCGAGGTAAGCAACGCCATCCATTCATTGGGGGCGCAGTATGACAATGTCAGTTTCCACTTGCGGCGGTTGAGCGAAGACGTGCCCGAACTGTTGGAGGATGCACGCCAAGCGGTGACGATTTTGTAATGGCATATTGATATCCTGCGTGAACATCAAGTGCAAGCTCGGTTGGAGCGTGAGGTGTTGCTGCGCAGTACGTGGGTTGCGTTGCGTGCGTTGGATGACGCCATCATTCTGGCGGGTATGGAATTGCTCCTACTGGAAGAAACCCAGCGCCGGGCACAGGTACGACATAACCTCGGCATGGGTAGTCTATCAGAGATGCGCACGGCGGAGTTTAACTTGGCGCAGGCGCGTATCCACTTTGCCACCCAACAAACCCATCAACGCAGTCTGCAGCAGGGGTTGAATCATTTGCTGGGCGAACCGTTGCAACAAAACACGATCGTGCTAGTAGATGCCTTCTGCAGCGCAGCCACCGACCATGTAACCATCGACCCCGCGCCCGAACTAATCGCCGCACAAGTAACACAGCGCATCAACGCGACCCCCACCGTGCGTAGTTTGCGCTTGGCGTTGTCCATCGCGCGGGAGCTGGACGAAGGCGTTGAGCTGGCCGAGGCGCGGTTGGACAGCGCTATCCAAAGCATGGAATTGGCGTGGCTACAAGCACAAAATGACGCACGTAACTTGATGTACCAACGCGTGCTGTGGGCGTTGGAGCTGGACATGGCCAACGCGGCGTTGGAGGCGGCATTGATACAACTGGAACTAGGCCGCATCACGTCATTCGATGTTGTGCGGCTGCAATACAATGTCTCATTAATCGAAAATGAACTGGTGGCAATTTGCCACCGGTTGTGGCTGCTGGATTTTCTATTCACACATCCCGCGCTGTTGTAGCGAAGGGTACCCACAATCGCAATGTAAAATAAGAAGCCCCCGCGCGGGAGCAGGGGCTTGTCTTCGAGCTAACCGGTGGCAATATGCCACCGGTTATTTTTATTCAACTTTATTAGAGCCAATAATTGCGTTGCGGAAGCAAATCAGGGGTCAAGGGGCGCGAGTGCCCCTTGCGGGGTTTGGGGCGGATGCCCCAAGGTCTTAATCTTTGACCTTCAACTCCGGTCAATGCTGCGCGTTAATCGTCTCAATAATATTATTTTTGCGCAGTTGTGCGGCGGTGTAGCGCATGACCATCCATGTGATGAGGAACACGGCGGCGATGCTCTGCGCGATGGGCAGCCATGGGAAGATATGAGCGAAGTCCACCCCGCGTATAACCATACGATGGATGAAAAAGGACGCGACGATGCCCAGCGGCAGCCCGATGGCCAGTGATTTAAGCGAGCAGAGGATGCTTTCCAAATTGAACATCTTGTATAAGCCGCCGGAGGTCATGCCTACGCTTTGCAAGACGGCAAATTCCCGTGCGCGTGCGCGGATGTTGGCGGACAGGGTGCTGATGACGTTGGTCAGGCCGATGAGGGTGAGCATCCCCACGAAACCGTAGGCGAAGACGCGCACCAACTGCACCACGGCGCGGTCGCTGGCTTCTTCTGCGGCCAGATTGCGGGTGCCCAGCATAATATCGCCGCCTTGGTACCACGGTACATCGCCGATGGATAGCATCCGGGCGAAAACGTCATCCATGTGGGTATGGAAGCCCGATGGGTCGGCAGTTTGCGCGTACCAGGCGTAGTGCATCGCGTCCAATTCGGGGATGACTATGACTAGGTTGCCGCGTGCGGCGTGCATGATTTCAGGCGGTACATCAGCGCCGCGCAATTCGCCGTGGAGGGGAACCGCGCCGTGGTTGTGAAATTCCAACGTCTGGTAGGCGAAGTGGAAGGGGGTTAATTCCGTCCAGCGTTCTTCGATGCGTATTCGTTGATAATTCATCAAAAGGTTGGAGCCGTGCGGCACACCAGCGCGTTGTATGAGGTCGGCGTAGGTTTGTGTGTCTACCGTTACCAGTGTGGCGGAGACGGAAATGGGTTCGCCGGGTGGGGGTGGCACAAAGCGATCATCCCATGATTGCTGCCTCGCCAAATGGTATTCGAGGAAGCGCGGCGTGAACATATCTGCGGGTGCGTGGACGGATGTGGAGGCCCACGCGCTGTTATTGGTTCCCACGGCCATGATTGTGGTTTCGGGGAAGGTAGCCAGTTCCGCCGTTACAGCTGTTGCTTGCGCGTTGGTGAGGGCGTGGTAGAAAATCGACGATGCACCGTCCGCATTGTCGGTATGAAAAATACGGCTGGAATACGTGCCTATGACATCTGCGTCCATCGGATTGACCGCCACCTCCGCAAGGCGGTTCAAATGCGCGGCAAAACTGCCCGCCGCCACAAACAACACAATGCTAATCGACAGCGACACAATGGTAGCACGGAAATTGCGGCGGTCGCGTTTTAATGATTTGGCCGCGAGGGTTCCTTCGAAGCCGAACAAGGCCTGTACCCACCGGTTCGTGCGCACATCACCGGGGCGTACTTGCACGTTGCCCGTGCGGCGGATGGCATGGATGGCGGGGATTTTGGCGGCCTTGCGCCCTGGCAGGTACGCAGAAAGCAGTACCGTGCCAAATCCCACCACGAACGCAATCACCAGCGCCCGCCAAGTGAAAACAAACGCGAAAATGGGCAAATGATCATACACCGTGCGCACTTGATCAATAAAAAACGCGGCGATTTCGATACCGGCGTAATGCACGCCCAACCCCGTCAAAACCCCCAGCGGCAACCCCACGGCTGCCAAAAACAAACATTCATACATAACAATGGCGGTGATTTGCTTTCGGGTTGCGCCCACGCTTTTGAGCATGCCAAACAAGGCCGTGCGCTCGCCCGCGCTTACGCGGAACGCGTTGGAAATGACGATGACCGACGCGACCACAACGACCGAACCCATCACCATCGCCAAGCCTGATATGACGGCGTTGTACTCGCTGCGCAAGTCATCGCCCAGCAATTCGGCCAGCCCCGCCATACCACTGGCCGCGAAGCCCACGACGGCGGTCAACATGGCAGTGGCCAATACGATGCCGCCCAACGTCCACAAAGCGCGGCGGCGGTTGTTTTTCAGCTGCGACCATGCCAGCCGTGCGGTTAGCTTCATGACTGCACCCCGGTCTCGGCGGCGGTTGCCCTTGGGTTTTGCTGTGCAAAACCGGGATGAACTGCCTCTGCTTGCGGCAGACTAGCTTCGCCAGAGGATACCTGCCTTGCCTGCGAAATACGGGTTTCGTCGGAAGTTGCGTTTACTCGCTCGTCGTTAAGTATCGCGCCATCGCTTAGCGTGATGATACGGTCGGCTTGCAAGGCAATGTTTTCATCGTGGGTGATGACCAGCAGGGTTTGGTTGAATTTGCGGTTGGCCAGCTTCAATAATTCGATGATGTTGCGGCCGGCTTTGGAATCCAAATTACCTGTGGGTTCATCCGCCAATATGACTGCAGGGTCGTTGATTAATGCCCGACCGATGGATACGCGTTGTTGCTGCCCGCCTGACAACTCGCCGGGCAAATGGCGTGCGCGGTTGGATAAACCGATGGTTTCCAGTATCGTGCGCAGCTTAGCCGGGTCAGGTTTGCGGTTGTCCAGCAAAAACGGCAGCATGATGTTTTCTTCAGCGGTTAATGTGGGGATGAGATTGTAGAATTGGTAAATCAGCCCCATGTTGCGGCGGCGAAAAATTGCCAACGCGCTTTCATCCATGCCCAAGATATCTTGCCCGTCCACGACAATGCGCCCGCTGTCGGGGCGGTCTACCCCGCCAATCAAGTGCATGAGCGTAGACTTGCCCGACCCCGAAGCGCCCATCACTGCCACAAATTCGCCCTTGTCTACAGAAAAACCCACGCCGCCCAACGCTGTGACGGTCGTGTTGTGCTTGCCGTAGGTTTTGACCAGATTGCTTACTTGTAAAATTGCCATGCTTGTACCTCCGTTTGGTTTTGAGATGCCACCGTGCAAGAATTTTTCGGCTTGGATGCGGTGTGCTATTAAATAAAACGAAACGAAAGTGACGCGGCGGTGACAAAACGCCCGCGAGCGGGTGACAGTTTAGTCACTTATGTAAAATTTCAACGTAAACGACGCGCCCGTGCCGCCGCCGCCGTCTACTTCAATGTCACCACCTTGGCCGCGCATGATTAGCATTGCCAGCGGCAGGCCGATGCCATACCCTTCCTTCCCGCTTGCGCCTTCAAAGCGTTTGAACAACCCCGCTATTTGCCCGCGCGGGATGCCCGTGCCGCTGTCGGTGACTTTAATCCAAGCGTTGAGCGGATTGCGCCCATAGGCAATATGTATAACGCCCCCCTCGGGCGAATGCTCGGAGGCGTTTTTGATGATGTTGGACAGTGCCTCGGCACTCCAACGCGGGTCGCATTCGATGGACATTTCGCACAACGGCTCAACATCATGTTCGCGGTCATCATCTTTGTGGTCAATTTCCGCCGCATTTTTAAGGTGCACATTGGTGATATGTACCGTTTGCCGCTTTAATTCCAACATGATGGCCAGCGGCTCCAGCGTCTGGCGGATGAGTGCGCCTACGGGCACGCTTTCTTTGGCGAATGGTACGACACCTGCATCCAGTTGCGCCATCTTTAGCATAGCCGCCGTTAGCCATTCCATCTGTGCGACGTTGGTTTTGATGTGTGATAAAAATTCTGCTTGTTTGTTTGGGGGTGCGTTTTCTAGCAAATCCGCCATCATGGACAGAGCAGTCAGCGGTGTTTTAATTTGATGCGATAGGTTGGCCAGCGTGTCGTACATGGCGTCGCGTTCGCGTTCCAGCGTGGTTAAGCGCTCGTTTCGTTGGGTGGCCAGCGTGTGGATGTCGTTGCGCAGGATTGCCATTGCGCCTTCGCGGTGGTCGCGGATGTCTGCGTCGTCGCCGTTAATCAGGCGGCGCACGTCCGCCGACAATTTGCGCAGGGCGCGTTTCGTCCAAAGCATGGTTATTCCGCCACGCGGTAACCCTGCCCGCGGATGGTTTCGATGCGAGCAGCGTCGCCTAACTTCTCGCGCAGTCGCTTCATATAAACGCTCAACGTGTTGTCCTCCACAAATTGCCCCGCCGCATCCCACAAAGCCGACAGGATTTGCGCGCGCGACAATATCCGTCCGCGATGCATCGCCAACGTTAGCAGCAGCCGATATTCCAGCGCGGTCAAATCCAGCCGTTGGCCGTGTATGTATGCTTTGCCCGCCGCCGTATCCACCGTGACCGCACCCCAATGCAGGGCGGCATCGCCGCTGCGTTTTTTCTCCAATGTGCGGCGGATGCGGGCGGTTAACTCCCGCAGGCGGAAAGGTTTGGTCACATAATCGTCTGCGCCACCCTCAAAAGCGCGTACAATGTGTGCCTCATCATCCACTACAGTTAAAAAAATAACCGACACATCGCCGGATAATTTGCATCGCACATCGAAGCCTGTACCGTCGGGCAATTGCATGTCCAACAACGCCAAGTCAAACGCCGCAGAAGTCGCAGCCGTCAATGCGCCGCGCACAGTAGCCTCGTGTCGCACGGCGTAACCCTCCTGTTGCAAGGCATACAACAACCCGGCAGCGATGATGGCATCGTCCTCCACCAATAGGATGTGCGCGATCATATCAGTCATGGCTTTGCTCGGCAGGCGTGTCTGCGCCGGATTTTGTTAGCTCGGCGGGTGTTTCTTCGGCGGATTCAGCCGTTTTTGCCACCAGCCCGCTCTTGCGCCACTTACCAATGCGGTACGATATCACAGCAAAAATCGTAATCGTTGTCCAACCCAGTAGCAGCGACAAAATCAACGCCTCCGGCCGCCCACAGCGGCGTCATCGCATCACCCGCGCCGCGGATCGTGCCCCACAACACCATATTCACCGAAAAAATCAAATAACCCGCCGCCAAAATCCGCAAAAAACGCACGCTCAAGTCCAGCAACTCGTGTACATATTCAAATTCCTCCGGCACAAACCAACCCGCAATCTGCCGCCCGAAGATGAGCAGAATCGTTATCAGCACCGCCGCCGTACCCACCGCCAAACAAACGCCTTGCTTCGTACCCGCAGCTACGCGGTCGGGTTGGTTGGCGCCCATGTTTTGCCCCGCGTACACCGTCATCGCGTTGCCATACGAAAAGTTGGGCATCATGACCAATCCGTCCACTTTCATTACAATATTATTGGCCGCCATCACCACCATACCAAAGCCATTTACCAACGGCTGCACCAGCATCATCGCCACCGCAAAAACCGCCTGCGAAGCACCCGTAGGCACCCCCAACCGTAAAATCTGCTTCACAAAAGTCTTGCGTGGCCACAAATAAGCCCACTTCATATCAAAAGCATCACGCTTCTGTTTCATCTGCGCCAAGCAAAGCAGTGCACTCACCGTTTGCGCCGTAACGGTACTAACCGCCGCACCCGTCACGCCCAATTCCAGCACTCGAATAAAGATAAAATTCAATAAAATCGAGAGCAACGACGAGAAAATCAAAAACACCAGCGGCCAAAAAGCATCCCCAACGCCCCGTAATATCCCCGAAAAGATATTAAAAAAGCCCATTCCCAAAACGCCCCAAAGCAAAACATTTATGTACAAAACTGCATAATCCAGCACTTCCGGCGGCGTTTCCAACGTAGTCAGCAACCATCGCGTACCCAACGGCCCCAAGCTTGCCACAAGCACGCCCAAAATAATCGTCAGCGTAATACTAGCCCCAATCGTCCGCGACAACTCCTCTCGCTTCTTGGCACCATAATATTGCGAAACCATAACACCCGCGCCCATAGCCACGCCCATCATAAACACCATGATCAGGAAAAAAATGGGCAGCGTGGCCGTAACCGCCGCCAAGGCTTCTACACCCACCCAATTGCCCAGCATAATAGCGTCCACCAAGCCATAAAGCTGCTGAAACAAATTGCCAATCAAAAGAGGCACCGTGAAGGCCAATAACTTCTTCCACGGTGCGCCGGTGGTCATATCTACGCCGGACATTAGGGCTTTGAGTTTGGTCATGGGGGCTGGCTCCTAGTACGGGAATGATGAAAAGTGTGCGAACGAGTGGCTGAAAGATTAAAACCCTGGGCGCCGCCCAGACCCGCGAGGGAACGCCTCCCCTCGACCCCGCTTGGCTTCGCGAGGTTCGGATTATTGGCCAGTGCAAAATCTAACCGGTGGCAAATTGCCACCGGTTGAATTTTTATCGTAGCCATGCGTTGTGCGGTTCGACGTGTGACTCGTACAAAAATCCAACTGGTTGCAATTTGCAACCAGTTGAAAATTAATCCTAGCCATGATTGAAAGGGGCGACGCCCAGAAACTGGGGTCGAGGGGGCTGTGCGTCAAATAAGGCTTTAGCCGGCACCCTCGCGGGGTCTGGGGCAGCGTCCCCAGGGTTTTGCTCTTTTGATCTTGGCCGCCAGCGTCCCCAGGGTTTTAATCTTTTGACTTTAATCTTTTGACTTTAATCCTTCAGCAGCAATCCGCGCGATCGCATCCGCAAACTGTGGCAAATGCGCCTCGTGTGCTACCAGCAACTCGTCCAAAATCTGCCGTCCGCGTGCGCCTGCGGGGATGAAGGGGTTGAGCGTGAATGCGTGCAAGGCCTTACCGTAGTCGCCGGTGATAGCGGCTTCGATCGCCAACTGCTCCATGGCTTTGTTGAGTTGCAACAGGCCGCGTGCGCCTACAGGCAGCGAGCCCCATGTTTTACAAGAAGGTCCCGTGGCGCCTATTTGCGCGGAGGCTTCGATGACGCAATCGGCGGGTAGGTCGGTTAGTGCGCCGTTGTTGGGTGTTGATACGACCATCTCGGTTTTCTTGTCGTTGTAAATGGAACAAATAAGTTCGCATGCGGCATCGGAATAATGTGCGCCGCCGCGCTTGGAGAGTTCTTCGGGTTTGTGATCAAGCGCGGGGTCTTTGTATAGCTCGAAAAGGCGGTCTTCTACGCGTTTGACTTCTTCGGCGCGGGTGGTGCCGGTTTCGAAGTTTTTGATGGCTTCGGATAACATGTCATCGCCTACATAGTAGTAACGGTGGTAGTAGTTGGGCAGCATGCCCAGGTCTTTGAGGACTTCGTAGGGGTACTCGTGATGTGTGATGTTTTTGGGTTGGTTGGGGTCGGGGGTGTATGCGGCGGGCTTGTAGAGGAGGTCAATGAGTTCATGGGTACGCTCCACGCCCAAGTCATCCCACACACGGTGCCAGTGGAAATGGTTGAGCCCCGCGAAGGCGAAGGTGAGCTTTTCTTCGGGAATATTGAGCCGCGTGGTGGCGGTTTTCATCAGGGCGAATGACACGTTGCACAGGCCGACAGTGCGCTTCCAGCCGCCGTGGAAAATGGCAGCCTCGGTAACCATGCCGGCGGGGTTGGTGAAGTTGACGAGCCACGCGTCGGGGCAGAGTTCCTTCATATCCTTGACGATGTCTAGGATGACGGGGATGGTGCGGAATGCCTTGAACAACCCGCCCGCGCCCTTCGTCTCCTGCCCCAATACACCGTGGGAGAGGGGGATGCGCTCGTCCTTGATGCGCGCGTCCAGCAGCCCAACGCGGAATTGCGTGGACACAAAATCCGCTCCTGCCAACGCGGCGCGGCGGTCGAGTGTGATTTCTACGCGCCAATCGAGGCCGGCGGCTTTGACCATGCGCTTGGCCATGGCCCCCACGATTTCTAATTTCTCGCGTCCGGCTTCAATGTCTACGAGCCAGATTTCTGCAATGGGTAATTCGTCCTTGCGCTTGATGTAACCCTCGATGAGCTCGGGGGTGTAGCTGGAACCGCCGCCAATAACGGCGACTTTTAATGCACCTCTTGCCATGCGTTACCTCCTAGAATACAGGCTCAATACCTGTGTATGTGCGGTGGATGAAAGCGCGCACCGCTTCGGATGTCAAATATTCGAAAATGGTTTGGATGTAGGGATTGTTTGCGTATTCGGGGCGGACTACCAACACGTTGGCGTAGGGGTTGCCCACCAAACTTTCGCGGATGAGCGAATCTTCTACGGGGCACAGGTTAGTGCCCGCAATCAAATGGTTGGTGTTGATCACGGACAAGTCCGCCTCGCGGTTCATCAGGACTTGGGGCAAGAATTCTGCCGCCAGCTCGGTGAAGCGCAGGTTGCGCGGGTTGTAAGAAATATCGGCCACGGTGGCCAGCACACCCGCCGCCGGGTTGATGGTGTCGGGTAGGCCAATCAAGCCAGCCTCGGCCAGCAGCATCAATGCGCGGCCGCCGTTGGTGGCATCGCCCGGAATGGCCACCAACCCGCCGTCGGGGATGTCCATCACATTGTCCAAGTCCAGCGAATACGCACCCATCGGCTCAACATGTATCTCACCCACCACATGCAACTGATTACCCGTGTTGCCAATGTAGGCGTTCAAAAACGGCACATGCTGAAAGTAATTGGCATGAATCTGTCCGTCCGTAAGCGCAATATTCGGCATATTAAAATCCGTAAACGGCACCACGCGTAAGTCAATACCCGCATCGCGCAGCATGGGTGTGATGTAATCCAAAATCTCATGATGCGGACGTGGCGTAGCACCCACATATATGCGTACCAAGTCGCTGTCGCGGTCGCCGCACCCGGCCAAAAGCCCAAGTCCCAGCATCATCACACATGCAATTGCAATCCATTTCTTCATTTCAATCCCTCCAAATTATTACCAAATGATTACACCGCGAATATATCATACTGGAACGCGCCGCGCTAGGGGCGCATCCGTCGTTTCCACGCGCGGTAGGAGATTAGTGGGAGTGATTTTTTCAATCGGTTGCAATTTGCAACCGGTTGGATTTTTGAAAATGGCTTAATCAGTTGGTGGCAAATTGCCACCAACTGAATATCGTGTCCGCACTAACGTGTTTTTTGTTATTGGGTGTGGCGGTGAGAATGGGATTTCCGAAATGTTCCGGAGAAGGGAATTGTTATGTAGAGTTTTGTCGCGTGGCATGGTATGCTTGTCCGTGCGGCGTTACGATTATATATTTTCGGAGGGTAAATTATGGCAAATGCGATTCCGGTGTTAGAAACGGATAGATTGATTTTATCGCCCATACAAGAAGTTGATTTTATTGATATGATTAAATTATTTTCTGACAAAGAGGTACTTGCGCATATGAAGGGTGGGTTATATGCCCTATTCAAAGAGAATTTAGAAAAATCAATATATTATGATGATGCGCTGATTATCAGAAAAAAAGAGGATAATTCCTTCATTGGTTTTATTTGTTGTTATCAATTTATTGATAAAAAGAAAGGCGCAATTAAATATTCACAAATGTGGGCGGCGTTATTGCCTGAATATTGGGGGCAGGGTTATGGTACAGAGGCAACTGAAAAGATGGTGGATTTCGCTTTTATGGGAATGAAAACGCCTTGGATTTGTGTGAATATATATCAACCAAACCATGCGGCGGGCGGTGTCTTGAAAAAATGCGGTTTTACTTTTCACACGGTGTATAAAATAAAGAATGTACCTTATGACCAATACCGTTATATCAGAGGCGATTATGTTGATAAAATTGATGGATTGAAAAAAGATGCTTATGATTATACATTTTCGCTTACAGAAGGCCCTTACAGTTATGAAAATCCCATTAGAAAAATTGACAGTATAAAATTTATTGAACAACCTACGGAATATATGTGTGGGCAATCAGTGATTGCCATGCTTGCGGGTGTTTCGATTGATGATGTAATTAAAGCTATGCGAACGGATATAGGAACATCGGTAGCGGAAATAGGCGGCGCGTTATATTATTACGGCATTAAACATGGAAAAACGAGAAAACGTGCAACAAATGATACAATTTTGCCCGACATTTGTATATTGAGCATGAAGTTGCCGGGATATGGGCATTGGTCGCTTTATTATAAGGGTACATACTACGACCCCGAATTTGGTGTGTCGGATAAATTACCCGAAAATGCTGTATTGAATCATTATTGGGAAATATTTAATTAATGTAGGAGGCTACATAAATGGTTGAATCAAGATGCGGCACATTGTGCAGCGAATGTGATGATTTTATTGAAAAGAAATGCGTAGGTTGCATTGCATTAAACGGAAAAGCCTCTTGGAAAGATGAGGATTGCAGTTTATCCAGATGTGTTATAAATAAAGGGTTGGCGCATTGTGGTGAATGTTCTGTTTTTCCGTGTGATATGGCAGTGGAAATGTCACATGATGAGGACGTTGGCGACAACGGAAAGCGCCTTGAACAATGTAAAATATGGGCGCGTACAAATAACTGAAATTCTGAACAGCTTTATCATTTTCTACATAAGGATGCGTGATGGGGATGACCGCCAGAGATGTTTTGCGCCGCACTTTTGGTTATGATAATTTCCGCGAGGGGCAGGGCGAATTGATTGACGCGGTGTTGGCGGGGCGGGATGTTTGCGGCATCATGCCTACGGGGGCGGGCAAGTCGCTTTGTTATCAGGTGCCGGCGTTGTTGTTGCCGGGGGTTACGTTGGTGGTTTCGCCGTTGATATCGCTGATGCGAGATCAGGTGATGGCTTTGGTGTCGGCGGGGGTGTCGGCGACTTTTATTAACAGTTCGCTGACGGACGCGCAGGTGGCCAAGGCCATGGCCAATGCGCGGGAGGGTAAGTACAAGATTATTTACATAGCGCCGGAGCGGTTGAGTACGGCCTCAATGATGTCGCTGGCGGCGGCGTTGGATATTTCGATGGTGGCGGTGGATGAGGCGCACTGTATATCGCAGTGGGGGCAGGATTTCCGCCCGCAGTATATGGATATTCCTGCGTTTATCGGCGGATTAAAGCGGCGGCCGGTGGTGGGGGCATTTACAGCTACGGCTACGCCGCGTGTGCGAGCGGATATTTTGCGTGCGTTGGAATTGCGTAATCCGTTGGATGTGGTGACGGGTTTCGACCGTCCCAATTTGTATTTCGCCGTACATAGCCCGAAGAATAAGTACGCCGCGCTGGCCGCGTATGTACAAAGCCACAACCATGTAGGTATCGTCTACTGCGCCACCCGCAAGGAAGTGGACAGCGTGGCTGAGCAATTGGTGGCCGATGGTTACAATGTGGCGGCGTATCATGCGGGGTTGCCCGACGCCACGCGTACCCGCGCACAAGATGATTTTCTCCATGACCGTGTGCAAATTATTGTGGCCACCAACGCCTTTGGTATGGGCATCGACAAATCCAATGTGCGCTTCGTCATCCACTACAGCTTGCCGCAAAACGTAGAAGCGTATTATCAAGAAGCTGGCCGCGCCGGACGCGACGGCCTGCCGTCGGATTGCATCTTATTCTATGCCCGGCGGGATATCTTCACGTCGGTTTTTTTGATTAACCAAAGCGACAGCGAGGAAGAAAAACGCCGTAACCGCCTGCTGCTGGACAAGATGATTCAATATTGCGACACTCAAAGCTGTTTGCGCCAATACCTGCTGGCGTACTTCGGCGAGCAGCGCGGCGAGGACTGCGATGATTGTGGCAACTGCGCGCCGTCGGAAGCATTAGAAATGATGGATGCGGCAAATGCCGACGCATCGCCCAAGCGAAAACACAAAGCGCGCAAACCACGCGAAGAACGCGCCGAACGTATCCGCTCCCGCAAAGAACGCGCCCCGCGTTTGGCCTTCTCCGACCCGCTCTTTGAAAGTCTGAAGGCCGTGCGCATGGAAATCGCTACCCGCGAAAAAGTCCCTGCGTTCGTGGTGTTTTCCGATGCCACGCTGGTGGACATGTGCCAAAAACACCCGCAATCGGAAGAAGCGTTTTTGCAAGTAAGCGGCGTGGGGCAGGTTAAGCTCGAACGTTATGGCGCGGCCTTCTTGGAAGTGCTGCGCGGCACGCAACCCGCCAACCCCGCCACCGAAAGTCAAGCCGAAACATCCGCGCTCACGCCTGATCAACTATTGCAATCTATCGCTATCGCCAACGATTCCATTCAAATTTCCCTCGTGGCAGAAAACATCAACGCCGTCCTCCTGCGCCACGACATGAAAAAACCAGCGGCATGGCTTTGAACAAGCTGCTGCTGGTGAATGGTTATCTGGACGATGCGTCGGGCGACAAGCTCCCCACCGCGCAAGGCACGGCGGCAGGCATTACCACCCAACGCCGCAACGCCCGTGGCCGTGATTACGATCAATGCATATTTGATGCACAAGCGCAACGGTTGTGCGCGAAATTATTTTTGCATGAAATGTTTCAACAGGATGCCTAAGACCCTGTAGCATTAATCCCGTCCTTCAACTTGTTCAGCGCTTTTTTCTCAATTCGCGATACATACGAGCGAGATATATTCAAATGCTTGGAAATTTCGCGCTGGGTGAGTTCTTCGCAGCCTTCCAGGCCGTAGCGCATGTCGATGACTTCTTTTTCGCGCCCGTGTAGGATGCGCCCCATCGTGCCTTGCATCTCGGCGATTTGCATCTTGGTGCTTACTTGGTTGTCAATGCTGTCCTCATTGACGGCCAATTTGTCTTCGATGCGTACTTCGTTGCCTTCTTTATCTACGCCCAACACCGCTTGCAAAAAAACGTCGCCCGCGTATTTTTTTTGCGCGCGCAGATGCATGAGGATTTCATTTGCTATCCTCGCACAACGTCCCCTCTACGTTCCCCTTTTTTAAGCCCTCGCTGATTTCTTCATGCGTGGGCATTTCTATACCCTTGGTAGTGTCCGAACCGAAAAGGTACAGATGGACGTTTTCACCGTCCCATACTATTTTCTTGATGAAAGTGCGTAAAGCGGCACGCTTTTGTTCAACGTCCATATTGTCAATAGTGTCTTTGAAACTGGTTAGCATTTGGCGGATGAGGTCAAACTCAATGTCTGATAATTCATGCGATGCGGTTAAACTCTCATATTCGCCGATTCGAGTTTTT
>Ga0123355_10003949_pt1 | contig 21460 bp, 12 predicted proteins | sample TergutEmb28metaG_3_FD_89872 | JGI IMG/M metagenome (GOLD analysis project Ga0123355, IMG submission 89872) | Embiratermes neotenicus P1 segment gut microbial communities from Petit-Saut dam, French Guiana - Emb289 P1 | ecosystem: Host-associated > Arthropoda: Insects > Digestive system > Gut ...
ACCAAAAAAAAGAGAGGTGATTTTAGAAAAAAAAAAAAAAAAAAAAAAAAAAAAAAGGGGGGTTTTTTTAGAACCCCCCCCCCCCCCCCCTAAAAACCGTTTGTTATTTCGGTGCGTGTACCGCAAGGAGAGTAAGCGTAGATATTTGCGGTGAGTTATAACGTTGGCGGGCATAGACACTTCAGCCACCAGTAAAGGCAACTTCACCTTCACTTCGTTAATTACGTAGTCTGAGGATAGACCTATAGCCTTTTCCAAAGTGACTTCTCCATAGAGCGAGATCTAGTACTTCCTCTTTCAATGTCCAGTACCTTCTCCTTTCTTTAAGGTCATCCAGTAGCTGTTTACATATTGCACAACCTCCTATTTCCTCAGAATGACAAAACTGGGCAAAACACTGGACGATAACGGAGGTTATTTCAGACTGCCGACACGTAAGCAAAGGAAAACAAACCTTAAAATTGAAACTACAGTGACTACTCCAAATAATAGCGTTTCCTCCGAAGCAAATGATACAACAGTTATGGCTTGATGAGTTGATTTACTTAATTTTGTTAGTGCCATTTATTTCATCCACATGTAATCGTTACACAGTACGATATAACTATGACCCGGTCGTCTGAGCATCGTTTCCGACAAGTTGCTTTACATATAACTGAATTCTGGAATAATATTAGTGAAGCTTTGTGCCAGAAGTAGGAACCTAACGGACTGTGAATTGAATGTCATGCATTTCTTGGCTTTATGCTGAGTCTGCAATGTCTACTGGCCATATTAAAAGCAATTTAAATGCGTTTCCTGTGTGTATTTTGAATCTGTAACTTATACTGCTCCGATTAAAGCGATTTAATTGCGTTTTCTGAATTAATTCTAAGACTGCAACGTCTATTTTTTTTTTCTTTTTCTTTTTTCCCCCCATTCCAGCGGCTGTAGTATGTTTTCTGGGCTTATTTGGGGTCTGTAGCTTCAATCAGTTTTTTGCGCTGAAGGTTTTTCCTTTACTAATGATGATTTCGCCGGTCCCAGTGACCGCGCGGTCTAAGGCGTAGGTCTGCGGCAGCTCGCCTGCTGAGATCGTGGTTTCGAATCCCACCAGGGGGCATGGATGTATGTCTATATTGATTGTTGTGTGTTGTCAGGTAGAGGTCTCTGCGACGAGTTGATCATGTGTCCAGAAGAGTCCTACCGACTGTGGTGTGTCGTTGTGTGTGACCTAGAAACCTCGTGAATGAGGAGGCTCTGGCCTACTGGGGGCTGTCGGAAAAAAAATTATATTCATGGTTCTGGAAACAATTTAGGTAGAAATATATTTCCCCCTTATTTAATTTCTATCTGAAAGATGTTTAAATCCGCTGGTTTTATAAATCAATTACATGCTCTGCATCAACAATGGGCCATGAATGAAAAGGCAGTTGTGAACAGCAGCGATGGTGGACTGTTTAACGTACGGTGAATATAGTCTCTACCGTGATCTACTCTCTTGGGAATTATCTGAGGTCATGTAAATGTAGGCTTAGTCTGCGTAGTTCCTCTTATGCTTATTGCTCACAGTCTTCTTTATAACAACGTCTCAAATTATTGCTTTGTAAGCACATTGTTTAAGTAGCAGGTAACAGAGAGAAGACGTATGACACACGAGATTGTAACACACGCTTGAGGAGTCTGCGACTTCGAAGCGCTTTCTTATCGCTCTCCTAGGTATTGTGCGCGGTCTTCATATGTAAACACGCAAATGAATTTTAAGAGGCTTGGAAAAATTAACCGTTATGTTGTTATTAAGGGATATAATCTTGATTAAAAAAGATATAAAAATATTAGTTGTTGGTACTCGAGTTACTCTGTGCCATTTATTGGAACGGTTAAGCCAGGGATGAACCAGTATAGGGCGCCGGATCGCTCGGGAAACTGAATTTTGTACTGTGGCACCTAATACAGTATTTATGGTTTCTCAGTACGGAGCCTGCTTCATATAAGTCGTATGGCTCTTGAATTTTGATGTGGCTCCTGCAATTTTGGACAATGTTTGGACTCCTGGGTAAAACTGTTTGAGATTTTAAAATATTAACACGCTATCAACAAACTGCGACACTTAATAATTAATTTTAAGACGAAATGGTTGGGTTTCTTGTGGCGGCGACTAAGTGCGTGAAGATTAGGATCTTCTGAGATGAGGCCCTGAGTACTTCGGTAGACAGGTATCAGTATTCGCAGGATCCTACTGCTTCCATCTTTAGGGTAGAAAAGAAGAGGATGGCAAAAAATATTCCTCCGAAACGTTAGTATATAATATACCAAATTACATTGTGCAGACCAGAATAAACTTTTAAATAACACTGTTATGTTTCAGGAGAGCAACTGTTTTTATGTAATGACGTTATGCGGTATAACTTTTCAAAATGTACGGTGAGTCGGCTGAACTAAGCGTCGTTTCGTTCTGCTAGTCCACTTCCTTTTTAGATCATTAAAATACCCACAATTACTTTACACTACTTTGAACTTTATATTAACCTATTTTCAAGTAGCTATTAATAGACCGTCCAATCACTCTACAAAAAATTGTCCGTAGCGTGGATATCTGGAGCATCATTAGCGAAGCGAATATGACCTTGTTATGACAAACTACCACGTGTTCTGTCACTAATTTATTTTGACGGGATTCGATTTTCTGTTGGGTCAGAGGAACCATTACGTCCAAAGCAGATCCGACTACCACACCGTCCGGTAATTTTCTGAGGTTCCTTCCTCCATGATAGAGGGTCCTGAGCCTGAATCTTGTATTTGACGACAGTCAACGTTAGAATTTTGGACAGCTTCATTTTCAGGTTACACACAGTACGTATATTTCTTCACGGCTTCACAAACTACCACGTGTTCTGTCACTAATTTATTTTGACGGGATTCCATTTCCTGTTGGGTCAGAGGAACCATTACGTCCACAGCAGATCCGACTACCACACCGTCCGGTAATTTTCTGAGGTTCCTTCCTCCATGATAGAGGGTCCTGAACGTGAATCTTGTATTTGACGACAGTCAACGTTAGAATATTGGACAGCTTCATTTTCAGGTTACACACAGTACGTATATTTCTTCACGGCTTGTTTTTTAGGCGTAATTAGACGCCACATGAGCAGAGCCCTTCTTGGGGAGCTCATAGTACGTCGGCTTGTCAAAGAAATCTCCACATTTTATGAAATTCGAAAGTTTATTACCATGTTCAAAAGCGCCTACCAGATGTCCCTGTTCTGTACCAGATCTGTCCAGTCCACGCCGTCCCAACTGATTTCTTTGAGATTCATTCAAATGTTATCCTCCCATCTAAGCCCATGTCATCCGATTGTTCTGTTTCTCAGTTTTCCCCACCAAAACCGAATACGTGTTTTACCCCTTACGTTCCACACGCACCACTCCTCTCATGATTCTTGATTGATCACCCGAATATCAGATGAGAAGCAAAATCATCAATTTCTTAATGTGCAGTCTCCTCCAATACCCTGTTACCTCATACTTCTTACACAAAAGTATATTCCTCACCACCCTGTTCGCGAAAATCCTCAGCCTCTCTACTGCCCAAAATGTGAAAGACCTATTTTCATGCCCGTATACAACCACAGACAGAGTTAAGCAAACGGGAAAACAAAAGACTAAGGACAGAATGGTAGAAGGAATTTCCGGAGTTCAGTCTGCTCTTAATTTCTGCATAAATGAAATTGTGACTTCTTAGGGTTGTTCCCAAATAATTGTTTCGGCATAAGATACTTATACGTTTCTTAGCTTCCGCAGCCGTTTTCCTGTTTTGATCGAAACTGAGGGACTTTGTTTAAGAAGGCTCTTAGGATTTTTTGTAAAGTTGATCATGTTTCGGATTTTTGAACGTTTAATTAAGACCTTAAACATTTTAGCCGATGTGAGCACTATAAACCTATTTAAATCTTACCTCAAAGCAGACATCACGCACTTATCAGATTATGAAATTAATTTTATTGTTTATTCTGGAAAACAACTGGATCTCTCCGGACAAAAAAGTCGAATATTTTAACCTTAAGCCAGGTGGTACGAATGAATGACACGGTCTATGAAATAATGGACAAAATCTTAAGTCGATTTCTTCCATTTTGGTCTACAAATAAGCTGTGCTTTTAATATAAGCTTCAATCCCTTCACCACCAAATCCACCTTTCTAAATTAATTTTGTAAGGAAAAAAATTTCGGGCATTGGGAACAGAAATCAGCAGCAGCCTGTATGCATATTCAGTTAGGACCACTAATATCAAGTGTTCACTCACACTGACAGAACGAAGGCACCTGGGGATTGGCGCTACTAATTTCAGCTGTCTAATGATTTCTTAGTTTTTCTCAGGCCACTCCTGTCTGTCCGTTGGCCATGATTATAATCTACGCTGCATAACGTCCAGGTAGAGCGAAAAACTAAAAAAAGGAAATTATATGATTTTTGCACGGATGCGAATTTAATTAATGTTCCCAAAACTCGCTTGACCTTGTACCATGACCGACTTACATCGCGCGGAATCTGAAATCGGTATATGTTCTTTTATGTGATATTAAAACTCCCCTTTGTTATGGTTTTATGTGTGTGTGGTCATCGTTATGATTAGCTGCATTAGCTGTAAGTTGTACGATTGTAGTTTTGAGCCCCAGCATCGGAACAGACTTCTTTTCGCCATTATGTACAAACCGGCTTTGAGGCCCATCCATTCTCATATCTAAGGGTAACATGGTCTGTTTCCCGGGCGTTGAATGACGGGAATGTGAAAGTGATCATTCGCAGAGGTTAAGAATGCTTGGACCTGTATCTCCATTCTCCGTAACTTTTCACGACGTCGTGCTTCATTAAGCACCGCGGCAACATTACGGTTTAAGGAAAATACATACCAAATGTTAATTGGACAGCCTGGAGAGAAGCGAGTGTTTGCAAGAACACGATGTAGACGGGTGGATGATAATAAAATTGATCTTAAATAAATTGTGTGTGTGTGTGTGACAGCGAATGTATGTGAAGATGTGGACTGGATTATTTCGACTCAAGACAGAGTCCAACGGTGGACTGCTTTGAACAACGTGATCAAAATTCGGGTTCCGTAAAAGATGGGATATTTATCGACTGACAAACTGGTAGTCCATGGATGAGGACCCAGAGACCGACCAAGCCGGCTCAAGCAATAACGATTCTGACTTATGCGGCAAGTGACCTGTTCTAATCTTAACCACGACACTGAGTAAGCTGAATGAGTTTCATGGTTTGTCTCAATAACCCCAGGCAAGTGCTGGATATACCTTAGGGTTGGACAATTGCCTGTTCTTTCAAAATCCCCTGTGGCTTATAACTCACTATCTTCCAGCCACTCGACGCTGTCAATTTTGAGTCGCCTGGCAGCGTCGTTAAAAAATAACAAATAATATAAGGGCTCCCCTAAATGAAGCTAGCTGCTGAGTGTAGAAACATTGCGGTGGAATGAAGGCCTGTCCAAACAGCCCTATCAGATGCCAGTCGGGATAAACCAGACATCTATTGCATCAAAATTGCAGAACAGTGACTATAAATTGGGTACTTGAGTTCTGCCGCAATTTGTGTCCTGTAAAACGTATCGTGTTAGTTAAACCGGACGTCTCACGTTCTGGGGTCGTGACATTAATCAATTCATCCTTCATTATGCGTTGACCTTCGCCGGAAATTGGATGATCACCAACCAGGAAAATGATCACTTCCCACAATGCCGTGGTGAAGGATATATAGTACAGTAATATCATAATAACGGAGCGGAATGTCGTGTGAATTATATCGTTAATAGAATAACGCCCATGCAGAGAAGGCGAAATCAGATTTGAGGCAGTTAATGAATCAGTACTTATGAAAAGTAGTGTGATAAAATTACTAAATTCAGGATTTTAGGAACATTTCTATGCAAGTTTGGCGACATGGGATAGGAGAATTAGAAGTCTCGTGCAAAGAGTGAAGGGGGAGAGATGAAAGTATTACAGTAAGAGTAATTGGAATAGGTATTGTACAGTGGAGGATATTGTACACAAATTAGACATACACAGATGGCTTCATATTGCAACAACTTGCTATTAGAGGATGCAGTCTTCTGTACATGCGGACTCCATTATTAAATATTCACTTCTAAACAAGGTAATTCCGATATAACTTTTGATTAGGCTCTCTCATTACATACATATTTTTTTCCTGTCCATTTTAAGCAAATTCAGGCACACAGTACTGTAAAGTAAACAAGACTGCTTCCTCTCATGTGCCCCATATGTGTTTTCCACAACCATTGTACAAATATCATACCTTTGTTCGCGCTACGTAGACTTAGCATTGGCTGGAGTGCCGTAAACCGAATAACTACCGACAGTAATGGTAATAACAGCATCAGTAATTATAACAACGATGATAAATAATTGTCACAACAGAAATGATATTAATAATTAATGTAGAAATACAGTATATAACAGGTAGGAAAGTAAATTGTCTCACCAACTTAATAGATCCTGTGTTATTGACTGCGCTTCATACCCTTCTTTGCTGACAGCGTTTTTATAAACAATACTATTAAAAATAACGATGATGAAGTTGGCAACCGTGATGCTACATACAGTGTAAACACTTATATACATACATACATATACCCTACGTATGTAGTACATACAATTTTGTATGTTAGGTTGTTAGGAAGTATGCCTGTTTTGCAGGAGATAATCAATACACGGATGTGGTGTTCAGCGAAACAGACGATAATACGACAGCTGTCGCTGTTTGTACCAAAGGAAGCGCTTACAATAATCCTTATTAATGTTCGTTTAAATTTCTGAAATGTTTCAGTTTGGCGTGGAAATCCTTGCACTTCCGCGGCTTCCTTAGATCACAATCAGCCGATCACGCAAAACTACAAACCGGCTTCAAAGGCATAATATTCTCGTTCGTAAGGCATGTTTTAGAATAGGCTATGTGGGGTATACTCTGTGGCCGAGTTCTAAAAATTTCTGTCTTTTTGTCCTTGTAATGCACTAGTAAGCCAAAGTGCAAGTGTGTGACACATGGAGCTCATGTGCATTCCAAATGCGTTCTTCGCGCAACCTCATCGGCCTTGATGTACATTTACTGAAGTTTTGTTATTATAAACACTACAAATGTCACACTACACAGTCAGAAATTGTTCTTCATAGTTTTATATCCATTCAAAAAGACATTACAAAAAATGTAGTAGATAATTATCTGTCGTCATCAGACCAACGTTTAATGAACCACTTCTCATATACCAAGCTACAGTGTTTAACTACTATTACGCGTTTCGTCGCTTGTCGGCGTCATCTGAACTGTTACATTTTCCGACACATCAGGTGGCTCTAAACAATTGTCCAAAGATATATTGCAGAACTGCAGTCTTCACACCTATACACAATTTCTAAAACTTCATGAAGGTCGCTTCGACGATTACTAGTTAAAGTGGGACTTAAGTCAATATCCCGGACACACATGTAGTAAAACAGGGACGTACATAATTTAATACATGGCATCCAGCGTCGGAATCTACACATTCTACAATACTCTTATAATAAAAACCAATGAGATGCACTATTTCTCAAATTTATTTTGGTATAGAACTCTACATGTTTCGGGCAGGTTTACTGTCCATCATCAGTATTCTAGTACTGTATACACAGCACAGTATTTGTCATACAGGTTATGCTGAATGTCTGCTAGCGAGGTCGGGGTGGAACTCCATGAACTCCATGCTAGCGAGGTCAGGATGGAACTCCATGAGTTCCAATCTGATCTCGCTAGCGGACAGTCAGCATAACCTGTATGACAAATACCTATTGCTGTGTATACAGTACTAGACACCTGATTATGGACAGTAAATCTGTCCGAAACATGTAGAGTTCTATACCAAAATAAACTTAGAAATAGTGTATCTCATTGGTTTTTATCATAAGAAAATATCACGATGCACGGCCTTCTCTGAATGTCAAATCCTGCGATACATAATGGACGCTATAAGAACAAAAGAAACCATGACCACATTCCATATGTACCTGGCATTATAAAACAGCTTTTAATTGTTTTATCTTTTAACCATCCTAATACACAATGTCACAAGAAAGGACAACGAAAGTTTAACTATTAATCGTCGAAAGACCTTAATGAAGTTCTAGAAAGTGTGCATCCGTTGGAAGACCGCAGTTCTGCAATGTATGGTTCGACAAGTGTTGATAGCCAAATGATGTGTCGAAAAATTTAATGTTTAGGACGGTACTCCCTGAGGACGGCGCCGACGAGCGCCGAAATCCGCCGGAGTATTAGTTAAAGAGTCTAAGTTAGTATGTGAGAAGTGTTACATTAAAAGTTGGTTAAATGAAGACATAATTATGAACATAATACACGGTATGAACAACATTATAATAAATGTCGTAGATATCAGTGAGACATGTTGTTAGTAGGTTTTCTGAATATTTTTGTGATGAACTGTATGAGAAAGTCGATTCCTCTTAATTTCAGCTTCGAATAAAATAAATATAATATTGGATGATATAAATTACAATTAATTTACCCGAAATATTTTACAATAAATGTTCTTCATTAGGAAATTTCATGGGACTGCATTAACTATTTGCCGGAATGAGAACTAAAATTCCGAAATTTTAAAAATATATTTATTTGTTTCTTTAAAGGTCTCTATTCACTTCTGAGGTACATAGCCTGTAATGATAAAATTCTGGGGAAGAATAAGGAGTGACTTGGTAAGAATATGGAGGAATGTCCCACGTCAGATTATCGGGCCTCAAGCCGATTAGTTAGAGCATATGCTACAGAAAGAATACTGATTTGAACATCATACGAAAAGAGCTTCTGTGGCCTATTTTTAAAGTTTATTCTACTTAGACGAGGGATGACGAAACTGTGGCACTCGAAGTACGTTTGCTTGGCATATAAAGTTATTTGATGAGCCGCGATACGTTCTTGTTAAAAGAAGAGTCATAATTTGAGTGTAGTACTGAAATACTCAACCCTTGCCATTGCGGTATAGGCTGGACTGAGTTGTGTCAAGTTTTGTACTACGTGCATGCAATATACGTATTTTTTATAATGTATTTAAAAGCCGTCGCTTTACATGTCAATCAGGCGGTGCGGTTACGAATTAGGTAGTTAAACACTTCTTTTTCAATATACGTACGCTATACGTATACGTAACTTACACTGCCTGACCGTGTCGCTTGATAGGCGACTGTGAAAACGGGTTAAATTTTTTAGAAGTCTGACTGGCGCCAATGCTTACAGTTCTGAAGGAACAGTTCTGCTTCATATCTGGGGGGGGGGTTCTGGTTCGAATCTCTGCCTAAAGACGGCTCTCTGGATTGAAATTATTCAAGCCGTTTTATGCGCCATAGAATGAAAAACTTGAATAGTTCTTGAAATGGCCGCGGCCAATTTGCTCCACCAATTTATCATGGTAATTTATAAATTATCATTATAATTACCGTCATTAAGTGATAGTGATACATTTGCAGCTGACAAACCATAATTAAGTAAATAAAAACACATACAAGCACATTATGCCTTTTTAAATCTTTTACTGGGATTTATTATTTCGGTGTCAAAAGCATTAAATATGTGGACGGAATTTGTTGATGAATCGGTTAGCTTCGGAAAATAGTGCGCAGCGCGGAGACCTGGACGTGTTTAACATTTTTTAAGAGGAGCTACAGTCAATGGCATACCCGCAGGGTCACGTTGGTAGTGGAAACGTTGCCCAAATCGTATATGCTAAAAGAATGGTATTGCAAGGTACTGGGGGGAAAAAAAAAAAAAAAACTTGTCATTTTTTCAGGGTTCATTTAACGTCCGATCGTCAGTTACGTATGTTAGTTACGTAACTTCAAATTAAGATTACAATAACTGATCAACCGAGAGATAAGTGGAAGGAGGTGGCAGTGGCTTATTTTAGGAAACTATCCCAGCAGTCGTGTTTAGAAAGTGAGATAAACGACATGAAAATTCAGTTTGTTCCGAATTGGCCAGGATATTTTGAATTCTTAATTCTAATGTTTATACTGCAATGGTCGGTTGTTAGTGACATCTTAAATATGGAAGGGAGTGGAAACGTCCAGACCTAATGGTGAAGGTGAAAGGTCAAGTTGTCCCTTCGCACGCCATGAAGTCATATAGGACGAGTGGATGCATAGCTCCAATCATTCTTAACCTCGGCTCTGATGGAGTTGAGTGGTCAGCTTTACGCCCCAGCCGCTTTACTCCAGACCTTTTGAAGAGAACAAATATCATGCTCCTGCCGGGATTCGAAATCCGGATCCTCCAGCCCGTCGCCTAGTCACTACACCGATTTTCAGCCCGTAATCTTTCATATTATTAATTAAATCATATGGCTATCTACACGCACCACGTGCTCTAAAATGCCAAGTATTTGCGTTTTGTCCATAGAGGTGTTCAGGGATATGGGTGTCGTATAATTGACAGTCATTATTTCCCTAAATTGCATTAACCGGTTAGCCTCTGCAATAAAGACGTAGTATGTTTTCCAAGAAGTAGGAACCACATTTTTAAATACAGTATTACATGAATGAACTTCACGCTTCAGAGGGCTAATATTTGTATGATGGTTCGCGCAAAGGATGGAACTATTTTTTTTTAAGTGAAAGACAGTTTTAGACGGGACTGGCTGTGGAATCGCAGGTTCCAGTCTTGAACATGTCATGGTCTGGTTGGTTCTGTAGTTATATACCAACGTTTTTGAAAACTACAGATGACGCAACGTCGAACGACATGGAAAGCTAATGGGTGTGACAATCGTGGCTTATTTCAGTGTACTGTCCTGACATTTTTGTGGAAAGACTGAGTACAAGAAAGATAAAAACTTGTGTTAGGTTAGCCCATATTCGAGCAGAATCCTTCTCTTAGAACATGGATTCTCAAACTCAGGATCACCCAAACTTGCGTCACGAAAGCCTTCTAACAGGCCGCGAACTTCAGCCCAGCGAGCTTAAGAGCTCAAATGGTGTATTGATGGTTACTGATAATAATTTTATCGCAAGGTCATTGTGACTCACGATTATGGATAACGAACAAAAACGTCTGAGAAACACTGCCCTAGGTACGGACTATTTGCCTTCATCTCTAACAGTCACCAATTTCATAGCCATGATATCTTCCAATCTGGGTATTATTCACTGGAGTACTCTCCCCATATTGATAAAATAGGTGCACCTTAATAATCTTTGATGCTATTCTTAGTAAAGTGGGAACCTTGTAAAGATGAAGGCAATACTTATTAGGCGGTGTATTTTGATCTTTGGCAATCAACGCCAATCGGTGTCTACGAAAAACTCGCACTTAGCAAGCCGGGCAGGCAAGCGTTCGTCCTGTTTCCAGCCGCTGCGGCATTCGTCACTCTTTCATTATGATCATACATCCATTTTAAGAAACATCCTGTATAACAGCATGTCAGTGGCATTTTCCTCTCATCCGAATCGATTGAGTTCAAGCAAATGGCGTGCAATCTATATCTTGTTGCACTGATTCTGCTGAGACTTGGCATAAAATAAGTAGATAAATTGCTTGAGGGATGCTTTAGAGTAATCTTGAAAGAAGAAAGGATTCCAAATTTCAAATCTTACCTGAATGACACGCTTAAACAAGGACAGCGGTATTATCTATCTCAGTTTACAGTACAGTTTGCTTCCTGTGACACGAATATCAGTGTGTAAATGATCACTTACTTTTCTAATTTCTAGACAGAATTCAGAAATGAATTGATTTACTGAATTCCTAGAAGCATTGTAGCAGTCATCAAACCCTTCTAATAGTAATTAAATTCCTTTGAAGATTCAGGTCTTTTGGGATAGGACGGCGCATCTTTCGGAGAGTACGTCCCGACATTTCTCAGAAAATAGTGCTTCCATCTTGTTGCCCTAGCGGTCTAGCGGCTGTGCCGAAAGATAGGGTAGATCGTATAGGTGTGAGTGGCGAAAGGAGCTTTTCTTTCCGAAAGGCTATTCTTCTTGGACCGCTAGATCTTGAAGATGAAGGAAACCCTTTCCTTCGAAATTTGGGGAAATTTTCTTCCGTGTACACAACATCACAGTGCAAAATACTTCGGTCTTCAACAACACTGCTGTGACAACCTCAAATGTTTTAAACCATTTCGTCGTTTTCAGATGGCCGAAAGTGAAGGGACGTTCCAAAGAAGCTCTTCTCAGAAATAATCAGTGGTTAGCTACACTTACTTATTTCAGTGTTACACTTCGTTCCTTAAAGTGATTAGGATTTGTGGGATCCGAGTTGAACAAAAGAAATCTCATAACACGCAATCGTTCCTAACCCACTGTAATGGATTTTATATACTTCATACACAGTGATACAAACCTCATCAAGAAACTGGACTGTGTTCTACACTGCTGGCCATGCAGAAAATAAGAATACAGGAACATTTTGCTCGATCGGATATTATTTAGTGCTTATTGGGAGATTGGCGAATGCCGGCTATTGGGAGTGGCACTGTACCCAGGATTCACCATTGTTAATTAAAAGATGACTTCTGTTCACCGCCTTTCGTGGACGTTAAATCAGGGTGGCGCTATGCAGAGAGGCCGTATATCGGGCTTCATTATACACACAATTTTATTTCTTAATAGAAATAAGCCATTAAAACAGGCAACAGAACACGTGTGAAAATTGCACTGAGTGGCGGTCCGTAACACTTACCCTCCGTCTAGTTGGCAAAGATCTGTTGTTAGGACGATTGAGACAAGAAACTTTTCATGGCCGGGACTTGTAGTGCGCTTAAACAAAACAAGATATATTTTACTGAAGCACTTCACACGAAATCGCATCAGGATCTTCGAAACAGATATGAGAATAATAGTATAAAATATTTTTATAGGAGGCGTTGGTCAAGTTGTGAACAGGGTAAAGTAAAACGCTGATTTTTTTGACGACACTGAAAACCCACTGGAGTTTCATATCTTCCAAACCCCTTACGTCACTATAGTGCTCAAGAATAATTGCGTGCAGTAACTTTTGCTTTGTTTAATTAAGCATTTTCATTTGGTTTAGCTCTATGGTGTCGCTTGACAAGACGATTATCGTAACTTAAGATTTATTTTGGGATACTACCTCGTCGTTTTAATTAAGAAGCAAAAGACAACAGCAATCTGTCACGGAGGGAATGCAAAACAGGCACGTCTGGGAAATAACATGTATGCCAATTCGGACTGAACTTTTTCTCTCTTGTCAGTTGTGCGATAAGATAGTGACATTTCGTTACCGTGGTTACAAGTGGGAAGAAAGCTAATATAGGTGGGAAGAAAGCTAATATAAGATTCTTTAGGTTTTCTCCTAGCATTCATGTTTATCTGCTTCCCCGGCAGTGTCAGCCAGCCACATCGATCAGCTGGCCGGCCGGTTCACTGTGCTGCAGAACGTGGTTAGGCTTGTAGTGCGGATGCAGGCTGTGTCGTAAAGCACGTCGACTGCAGGTAAGAAGACACACATTGCTATTTGACGACATTGTTTTGACTGTACACAGTGTGAAACACGGGTTTCTAATCCAAAGTCCCCAAATTTGACCCTCCGTTTAACCTTTCTTATAACCTCCAAGATAAAATAGAGAAGTGTTTTTATTTAAAGACGCTTTGAATTTCCTAGATCATGTAACGTCGACGGTAGTCGAATTAGTATAAGAAAAGAGCATTGGTAGAATGACAGTGACAGGAGGAAACGGGGGTATTCGGAGAAGACCTGTGCCAGTGCCGTTTCTTCTACCACATGGTCTGGCTTGGAATCGAACCCTGGCCTTCTCTGTGACAGGATAGAGACTAAAAATCTGTGTCATAGCACGGCCTCCACAATAAAAAAAATAGAATTCTTTTTTTCCTTGTCGGCCTCTTCATTCTTTTCGAAGGATACAAAATTTAAATTACTAGGCCTACTCAACGTTTGTTGTACGGGAAACTTCAGCTAAATTTGGTCTGTAGACGGGCGATGTGGAGAATGTGGAACGTATGTGCAAAGATATATATATATATATATATATATGTGCTTATTTTTCTGTACTGTATTGGCAGCAAAATAGTACGGATAATACTTAATGCTTAATACTGCAGTTCACAACTTAGGCTAGGGTGTATGGTTTAGCACATTTTCGTGTAAAGAATTATTAGTGCATTATATGTCTCCGTAAATGAAAACTGCGAGATTTGAGGTTATCACAGCCATATTGCTGAAGGTTCAAGTCATGTTGGGTATTACGTTGTGTAATCGAACGGCACAGCGTAGCATCCCAGGAGACTTGAATCTGACGATAAAGAAAATTCATGACGTTTTAAAATTTTATACCTATTTTATTAAAGTGAAAAACTGAAAGGAAACGCACTATGTAATCTGGTTCACCTATTAGTTCCTTTTTTTTAGTGTATAAAGACTAAATAAATTATCCTTAAAATAGCCATGGGAAACATGAAGAATCGTAGATTAACAAATATCAGATGTATTTAAAAAATCGTGTAGTGTGCTTTGTTACATTTAAAAAGTAGTATGAGTAAGTGTAATGCTTTCTTAGCACAAAATGTCATCCGAAATTTAATGCGCTATTGACATTGCTTATCTTCAGCTATATTACTATAGTTTGGAGATTACATGACATCGGCCATACTCATACGAACAGTTGAATATCTATCGGATATACTACTGACGATCAATACAATGACGTCAGTTTTTCTCTGTTGTGGACCTCCCCCCCCCCCATTTGTTTTTAAGTAAGCAGAACAGTTAACATGCGTGTACTTAATAATGGCAAACATTTTGCTTAAAAAGGACAATGCGCGTATTGCACTAAATTCTAAACGTCTGTGTTCTTACAATAAAAGCCAACGAGATGTACTATTGGTATGTTGACTGTCTGCTAGCTCACTAGCTGAGTCAACATAACTAGGATGACAAATACATATTGCTGTGAATACAGTATTAAGACTCCTGATGATGGACAGTAAATCTGTCCGAAACATATAGAGTTCTTTACCAAAATAAATTTGAGAAATAGTGCATCTCGTTGGCTTTTATTATAAGAATATATCACGATGCACGGTCCTCTGAATGTCAAATTCGTCTGTGTTATTCACTCTTGTTTTCGACGATAAGTCTGGTTGCACATTTAATAACTCAAAGTTCTACTTCATTATTGTTTCCCTGGAACACACAGGACGTGGGTTGGGCACTGTCCATCATATCCCTCGGCTGAAACGGAATATTGATGAAAGGCGCAGTGAAATTTACTCTCTCAAAATATTTAAATTTTCTTTCATACCCCTGTAATAGTCAATCGATATGCAGAAAGTAGGGAGATGCGTCAGATGCGCCAACCGTGCATCTTTGAACGCTTTGGAAAGGCGAGTTAGCATACGATTCATCACCTGGATCTTGCATAAGTTCATTGTTCATTTGGAAGAGTCTGTGCCGCCCGTCATTTTAATGATGGTCTTGTTCTTGTTTTGGAAATCAAAAGACAATTTATTTATCACCTTTTATCAACCAACACCTAAACACCACACTGTGTATACTAAATCACATATCAGTTACTGCTTCGACGCATTGCGGTGAGTACTGACACCATATTCTTCGCAACGATGTTAGAAAGTTGTGCACCTGTGGTTTCAACTTTTAATCTTTTCAATAGACTTGAAAATGCTACAGGAACTTTAATGATATTAAAAGTTGTGCATTTTTTAAACAAAACTACGATCTTATAAAGAACGGCCAACAGTATTATCATTTGATGTGTTGGTAAGAATTTGCACTTAGACGGGGTTCCCTGAACATGGTGTCAGTAGACACCGAAACGCGTTGGAACTGTAACTAATACGTGACTTATTATACATAGTGTGGTGTATGAACGCTGTGGAGAAAAATCTCTGCTCCTGCCTGGAATGTAACGCATATTTCGCCATCGTCCAACCCTTATCTTACCTGCTATACTGATCCACCATCGTGGCTGTACGTCACAGCTCGTAAATGAAAGACTTGGGGAAAAGCACAAATAAGGCGTTACGACAAGAGAAACTTTTGCCTTGGAGGGCTGATTGCACTGTCTATCGATTTATCACTTATAATCTTACTGGATTTCTTTCGACGTTATATAAACTCAGTATTAGATATTACGACACAGCATAACCGAAAGAGCAATACATACATATATTATATATTCGATGAATCCAGAATTTAGTCGAAATAACAATACGATGTGGACTACAGTCACAATAATACAAAAGGTACGGAACTAGTATAACACGAAAATGTTGGAAGTAGTAATGTAATAATGGTTGAACATTAAGGATGTTAATTTGATGTGTGTTTGACCGTGCATCATTGACATAAATAAAGTAGATGGCCAATTAGATTTATTGATCTTCAAATTAGCTCGAGCAACATCGTTCACACCGAACACAGTCCGTGCAGCCGCACTCCCGGTCTCCGACCGACAACAATCTGGGGGCATTATACCACATGCTGTAAATCACAATCTTGCGCTCCTGAGGATGGGCAAAGAATGGCCCGAAACATGTTGAGCTAATTTGAATATCAATAAATTGTTATTGTTGCTTCTAGTTGGTCATCTACTTTATTAAGGATGTTCTTTCGGGGATAGTTAAATTGAGGAGGAGACCGGGTGCGGTTCCTTGCCCGAATTATGCACATATCTTTCCTGGACACCAAGAAACACTCGTGTTACTGCACAGGTCGCATTTACTTACGTTTCTAGACGGGGATGTGTTCGGATAGTTGACACAGAGCGAGTGATACAACTGAGAATCGATTTCGGAGTAGGTCAATACTAGCGTACATCCGGTGAATAAACTGACAGGCTGCTGGCAGCCAATATTTCGTTTCGTTTGAGTTAATTAAGAGTAAACCAAACCGTCTTTAGTTTTATTCTGTGTGTCAGATTTTGTTTCTCTTACTAAGGAAGAAACGAATGGTGTTTGAGAGCAGCAGGGTTCAGGGTGTTAAAGGAATGCTGGCACTTAGCGGAAGAAAGGAAGACAGTCTGGAGGAAATGATATAATGAGGAGCTTCATAATTTGTTAGATCCGAGGTCTTCATTGTTGTAGTTAAGAACGGTTCTATCATCTGGTTGTGACGCCGTGTAATCTGATAGATCTTTATCGGATTAAGCGATGTCTTCCCGAAGGCCATATTATTTAGTTTCACAATTTTCAGTCTTCAAAAAATATTTTTCCATCCAAAGAGAACACATTTTTCTAGATCTCCCTACATGCCATTCCAGGTAAAGCAAATATTGCCGTACCCGAAAAAATCAAACCATACTCATTATCGTTTACTCCCATGAACTAAGCAGTATCTTGGACAGTCTGTTTGTGACTGATATCTCTTCAAGCTCTCTTACGTTGATAAAGCAACCAAACACCAAGGGCACAGACACCTGTCGGCTGCTGTGCACCATCACAGTCGTCTATCAAACTACGTGCATGGTTCCCTGGGATTAGTTCCATACCGAACACATATCACACTGCACTGTTGCGGGTTGGTAGATCAGCTGACCTCCCGAACTTTTCCGGAACACCGAATCATTTGTTCGCAGTTGTCATCAGAACCTTCCGTCACGGCTACACGATGTTGCGGTTGCAGTGCGTATCTTTAGCATTGACTATGACAAAAGAGGCTGTAGTTTTTAACTATGGACATGCTCAGTTATAACGGATCACAATTCTGACCGTGAAAACGAGGTGTAATAGCAGTCGATAAGTTTCAGTGACGAATCCGACATTTAATACACTTCCGGTTGTCAATATCGGAGTTTTATGATAAATAACTGATACATATTCCAAAGACAGCAAACAATCGGTTTGCAAATAACCCCTTGTCTTACATTTTCACTGAAATATCTTAACAGAATTTTCTTGTGGTAATTAAGGAATTGATAGAATACCTGCTATTAAAAATTTCTCTTTGAGCCTTTAATTTTATCCCCATATGGGGCATGGGCGTTCAGAAAAATATCACACCAGCGAGCTCTGTGACATCCTATCACTGAACAACGCTACTTTCTAAACTGCTTGTAAGATTCTCTTGGGGTACTAAAAATCCCATGTCTAACTGACGATACTCACATCCCTTCCAGGGAGTAAAATATTATCTTCTGCTTGTTCAGTGCCAACCTTGTTACACCTGGCCTTCTGTATTCCCTGTTAATCTAGACTATACCTCCATAAATGTGTTGAAACCGTCTTTAGTAGCACTGACCTCTACATGTTCTTCACCTTCCAAGAACCAAAGCTTACACCCTTCCGAACGATCTGTCAAACTGCGAGGCTTTATCAAACGTTTCGTAACATGTTAAGTCTTTAAAATAAATAAAGTGTGTTGTTGTTGACGATAATACGTTTATCAGCTTTTAATTAGTTTTTAAGATGAGGTGTTGTTAACCTCTCAACCCACTCGCAAACTGGAGGACCACCACTTGTCTGCTGTTCGCGACAACTTGCCCAATAAAATCGCCCGTACTCTCCCTATCAGGAGGCCGTCTCCCCGTCCTCACAGTGAGGCCTCACCACGTTGTGTTGACAGGGACCGACTTAACATGGGTCCGTCTGCGAAAAGCAACCAAATTTAATTTGAAAATTGGTTAATCAGTGAATATGACGATGAAAGTCCTTTTGCAAAATAGTTTCTGCTGACGATGTTTCGCGGAAGCGTAATGAACTGTAATGTTTTTAAAATTGAGCAGAACAACAGAACGACGATCGCAAAACGATGAGCGTTGTCGAGTAGAAAATGTTCTTGCGCATCGAAGCGTTACGGTTTTCTTTCTTTATTTATTTATTTATTTTGAGACGGCACATTCACGTGGTGTTTTCATTGGTCTGATGATGGCTTAATCAACCGAAACATGTTGTTGCCTACTTTATCCTGTTTTATATGTTATGTAAGCCTGATTTTGAGAAAATATATTACGAGTTTCAGTTAGCAGCATTGTATTCCTCTCAAATAGCTTCGTTATGTTGCAGGTCCCTGCAATGGCAGGCCTCTAAACTTGCTATTCGTAGGTACTCAGGCTTTCAGCTAGTCTGGTTAGGACCTTCTGCTTCCCTGAATCCTGGAATATTACCTTGAAACAGACCACCAGGATCTGCTTCAAATTCTTTACCTACTGAACACAAGTCTGGAGTGTTACCGGTACGATAACCTGTTCGGGGATGCGCGATAGTACTTTTCCGGCTGCCCATCATCATTAAGCATTCTAGACTACATATGAAAGGAATGTGTACTATACACTTTCTAGGTCCCGGGTTCAAATCTCTTTCCGTTGACGGGATATTCTGAACTTCAACTACACAATACAAGGTAAAGTTATCTCTGTACACGTCAAGGAGGCACATAGGAGGAGATGATGTAGATATCTACATAATCTAAACCTCTGCACTAGAACAAGGTGAGAGGTCAACGTCCTAACCCCGGGAAGGAACCCCGGTACCCATTGAAAAGGAGGCTGCGTGTGTCCCAAAGCCGGTCTGGAACAATCTCTTGGCTTTGCCTTGATCCAAACCCCGGACAGCCCAGCCGCTAGCTTGTCACTATATCAGCTACGCTATTCCGACTCCTTATGCCACACCCGCCGACGACTACTGACGTATTTTTCTTGATTATTAGAATATAGGTGGATTGTTTCCCTGATCTATTAACCGACCAATACTTCTATCGAATTTTCAGAGTGTTTTCTTGGAAATGCGTACAGAATTTTAAAGCTCTGTTGATATGATCGGTTGTTTGACGTAGGTTTTCATGTATTTAACGAATGCGTAGGTTTTATGAACGTCAAACAAGCGAGGGACGATTGTTGATGTGCAGTTTATGGCAAATTTTTAGGCACGTTACTTGCTTTAGCAATTGCCTGAAGAAACCACGCCGTGGAGTACCTCAAAATGTACGGTATCCAAGGAGAGAATCAAACCTGAGACCTGGCGAGTGCCAAACCCGAACGAAAAACCGTAACATGCGATGATGAACTCTGCCCTTCAAAGGGTTAAATGACCTGGGAATTTATGTGTATATGTGTCACGCAAGACAGGTATGGATTTTCTGCCCGGTAAGCGCGTTAATTGAGTCGTGCCTTCTGGAGGAACATCACAAAACCGGTGGTGCTTCTCGACTAACAAGACCTTCCGCTTTTTTCGTCCTTTGCGCTACCACATTCATCTCAATTAACGCGGCGGACCGTGAAAATGAAAGTTGTAAACTATTTATATGTAGGTATAATGCAAGATATTCTCATCCTCATTCCAAGAATATGCCGCAATCTATTCGTACATTCTCCAGTTTTCTTTAGCGATGACGAGAATATAGGTAAATGAAAATTGGTGCAAAGCAACCTAACCTAACTTGTCACTGAATTCTGATTTGTTGGGAGAGTTTTTCTTAAATCCCCACAAACGTTTAATTAACTTCGATCTGAGGGTGGGTGAGTCAATCACCGACTTCTCACCACGGAAGCTTACATGAATTCTAGATAGTTCGTCTATGATTTGTGGTGAAGAACTTTGTAGAAGGGTGGGATTTTCTTGGATGTAGGCCTGCTTCAGTTTCACGCTGAAATTCGTCCTTCCATCCTTATTACATACTCATATATCACCATTTTAAACGCCAGAGGCTGAAAAAGTCTGACATATTAATGGTTTTTGCCCAGTGCATATAAAATATACACAACAAAGGGTGTTCTGTTCGTATGTTCGTATCTGAAAGTACTGAAAATATTTCTAAGAAATCCGGAATTGCATTGGGGGTCGAAATATTTTCATTTCATATCGCATTGTTTCAGTACAATTCCTACTTTCATGAAAGATTTTATCACCAATTTTCCTCAAACTGTTCATCGTACGTACCCAAAGCTGTCACATGACGTGTAAGGAACATAGGTAGATCTGATTACTGCCGCCAGGTTTTATCGAATGTGTTTCCATAGGGGGTGTAATTAATGAGAGAGGCTAGGTGCATACCGAACAAAATAATTTATGAAAATATAGTATCTCTGTAGTTAATTTAGCTTCGTAACCATAAAATTGTACCTTGCATTTAAGAACGACCGGTCCCAGTGGCCGCACGGTCTAAGGCGTAGATCTGCGGCCGCTCGCCTGCTGAGATTGTGGGTTCGTATCCCACCGAGGCATGGATGTTGGCCTGTTGTGATTGTTGTGTGTTGTCAGTTGGGGCTGTCGCGCCCCCCCCCCCCCCCCAAAAAAAAAAAAAAAAAAAAACCCCCCCCCCCCACAACAAATCCCAAACAACCCCCCCCAGAAAACCAAAATTCGGGGTTGTTCTTTTTTTGGAATTTTGTGTTGGGCGTGGGGTTTTTTTTTTTTTTTTTTTTTTTGGGGGGGGGGGGGGCGCGACAGCCCCAACTGACAACACACAACAATC
>Ga0123355_10003951_pt1 | contig 21456 bp, 21 predicted proteins | sample TergutEmb28metaG_3_FD_89872 | JGI IMG/M metagenome (GOLD analysis project Ga0123355, IMG submission 89872) | Embiratermes neotenicus P1 segment gut microbial communities from Petit-Saut dam, French Guiana - Emb289 P1 | ecosystem: Host-associated > Arthropoda: Insects > Digestive system > Gut ...
ATTCAAACCAGTGATGTGGAGATAAAAATGCGCATGAACTCACAGAGAGCGGGGGTAGCTGTGAACCCGTAGTAAACAACGCATTAAATGGACCACTGAGGGCGCGGTCAAAGGCTTTTTAGCTGAGTATTCCGCGACGTGCCAGTTGCGTTAAAACTGAAGGCTGTGATAGCAGCCCGCTAAGGTAAAAAAGGTAACTTTTTTGCGAATCAAAGTGGTACCACGTGCATACATGCGCGTCTTTGAGATATTTCAAAGACGCGCTTTTTTATTTTGCGGGCAGTAAAGGCGTTGGGGCAAGCATTTGTTTTTAATCATAGGCAGTGTCCACACTACCTAAAAAAAGAGGTGTAATTATGAGCAAAAAAAGAATTTTAACCATGCTACTTGCAACTGTTCTACTGCTAGGCGCACTCGCTGCATGTCTTGCAGACACCCTACCGGAGACCTATGTAGAAAGCCCAATTGTGGCAACAGAGTTACCTCCAAACGATATGCCTGCACCATTATTCGGTCCAGGAATCACCGTAGCAAGCATGGCAGAGCCCCCATCAGTCGCACCGGCAAGACATTCCGCGCTGATAGGCAGTTTTATGAACGCCATGACTCACAACGGCCTTTTTAGGGTTGATTCTGAAACGCTTAACCCTGTGCCCGATTTAGTTAGCGAATGGAGCGCCATAAGCGACACGGTGTTTGAGCTTAGAATCCATGAAGGCGTAATGTTCCACAACGGCGATGAAATGACGGCTTATGATATCGCGGCTTCGCTCGAATATGTCAGAACTTATCCTGACCAAAGAGTTGCCCACGGCAGCCTTACAAGCTGGGAAGTTATCGACGCGTATACATTGCGACTTGACACCGGTGAGCCAAACGCGCTGCTTCTAAACGACTTAGCCAGCCACGGCAACTTCATAATGCCTCGCTCATTGATAGATTCAGGTCATGATTTCATGGCAGAACCGATAGGCTCCGGCCCGTTCATATTTGAAGAATGGAGAGCAGGCGACTACTTGCGATTCAGAGCTTTTGAGGAGTATTTTGACGCAGCCAGATTCCCAAGGATAGAGTATGTCGAGTGGAGAATTATCCCCGAGGGCTCGTCAAGGACAATCGCGCTTGAAGTTGGCGAGGTTGACTATCTGGTAGACGTCGCATTCCCCGACGTTGCTCGAATGGAGGGCAATGATAATATAACTGTTCAGCAAATTTCGGGCGCGACCTTCCAGCACTTCATAATGAACAATGACCGCCCACAATTTAGTAATATCTACGCAAGGCAAGCAATCGACATGGCACTTGATAGAGAAGCAATGGTAGAAGCAAGCCTGGACGGGTTTGGCGTTCCTATTTGGACATCTATGCCGCCTATACTCGCAGGCGCATCAACCGAAAACACAAGAAGCTTTGGCCCGGACGCCGCGCGCGCACTGCTCGCCGAGCATAACATAGACCCGGCAAGCCTCGATTTTGAAATGCTCGTATTTGACGAGCAGCAAAGACGCCGCGCGGAGGTTGCCCAAGCGAATCTTGGCGAGATAGGCATAACAACCACCATTTTGATGATTGATTTTGCGACCTGGTTGACATTGACGCTTGGCGATACATACGATGCGACTTTTGCTAACTTTACAACCACAAATCTAGTCAGCTTCATGAGAAACACCATGAGCATTGACTTCATCGACTCGCAAAACCGCAGCCGTATGCGTAATGAAGAGTTCACCGAGCTGGTTTCTGAGGCTATTGTCACGGTGAATGAGAATGAAAGAAACGCCATCCTAGAAAAAGCTTCAGGTATTGCGAACCAGCACGCGGGTATATTGGGCATAAACATGAACATAGTCGTCAGAGCGTTTAATTCAAATCTTGTAGCCCCTGAGCTGTCCGCAAACGGTGCTATGCATATGAATATGATGTATTGGAATGAGTAGGTTGTGTATATAGAGCTTTATTTTGTGGGTGGTTCAGAGAGCCAGCCACCCGCAAAAAGAAGCTTTTCGGCGGCCGCCTTTAAGAACCTGTTCGATTATAATGTTCTGCCAACATATTGCTTGCCGTAACAACTTTATGTATAAAAAAGAACGGTCCAACTAAAACGAGACTGCCCAGTATAAAATACAACAAGACATCTTGCACGCCAAACGAGTAGTCAATTTCTCGGCGTTCGAGCTCATTGCCCATGCGTGCGGACAACATGGCGAGCCAAACAAGCAAAGGGATGACAAAGACCATGTTAAGTAATATTTCAGTTGCATAAAAGGTGTGTTCTATGCCAAGCACAGAGAAAAGAACTATAGTAATAGTGCGCGATATGGCTCCAAAGAACCACCCGAACAAAACAATATTAATCATACCTTTTTTGTCGTGATGTGCCGCTAGTGCATTTACGCTTTTTGCAATTGAGTGCATCAAAACGAAGAAGTATATGCCTATTGAAATTACTGTAAATAAAATGCTTTTTAATGGATTGCGCTCGGCATTAAGCAGCTCTATAGGGAAGCTATCTTTTCTTTTAACCAGCTCGCTAAATTGGTCTTGATTTTGCGTATACCTGTAGCTACATATAGGGCACGCTAACAGATACTGCTTTTGAATCGGAAACACCGGCACAAAAAACAAGTCGAACCACGTAGTAATTTTTGCAATTTGCCACTCCGTCACATTATTGCAGTGTCTGCACAATCTTTTGTCCGTAATTACATAGTTATCTGTTACAACATCTTTCCAGCCAAACAGAATCATACAATTCGCCTCTCCTTTGATATAAAGATAATCAAACACCCTTAATAGGCACACAATCATCGGATACAAAACCACTCATTACATTTTTGAAAAGACTATGGAAATTATATAGCATTGCATAACAAAAGACAAGCGAATCTTTTTATTGACAAAACTCCAATTTTGTAATACAATAGTTCTGTTTTAGACCCACTTCAAATTCCGTTAGCCCCGGATTTTGAGATAGTGATCTATAGATTTTTAGGAGGTTCTTTATAATGAGAACGACTTATACGGTTAAAGCCGGTGAAATTGAGAGAAAATGGTATGTTGTTGATGCCGCAGGTCAAACTTTGGGCAGACTTTCGTCTGAAATCGCTAAAGTGCTTATGGGCAAACACAAGCCGATTTATACTCCTCACCTTGATACGGGTGATTATGTAATAGTTATAAATGCTGAACAAATTCAGGTAACAGGCAAAAAGATGGATCAAAAGCTCTACAGAAGACATTCAGGCCATCCGGGCGGTCTTAAAGAGACGAATCTCAAGACTATGATGGAAAAAAAGCCTGAGGATGTTATCAAGCTCGCAATAAAAGGTATGCTTCCTAAGAAAGCTTTGGGCGATAAAATGATTAAAAAACTCAAAGTTTACAAAGACGCAGAGCATGGCCACGCAGCACAAAACCCTGAAGAATTAGTATTCGGCGCATAATAGGAGGAGAAGCATATGTCACAAGCAGTTAGATATTACGGCACAGGCAGACGTAAATCTTCAGTTGCCAGAGTATATCTTTTGCCGGGCAACGGCAAGGTTACTATAAACAAAAGAGACATCGACGATTATTTCGGTCTCGAAACGTTGAAGCTTATCATGAAACAGCCTCTTGAGCTTACAGGCACATTGGGCAAGTTTGATGTGAAAGTAAACGTGTTCGGCGGCGGTTACACCGGTCAAGCCGGCGCGATTCGTCATGGCATTTCAAGAGCACTCTTAGAAGCGGACGCAGACCTTAGACCTGTACTTAAAAAAGCTGGTTTCTTAACGCGTGACCCACGTATGAAAGAGCGTAAGAAGTACGGACTTAAAGGTGCGAGACGTGCACCTCAGTTCTCGAAGAGATAATGAATATCTGCAAAATAGAGCTTATACCGATTATGGTATAAGCTCTTTGTTTTCGCGCGGGCAAATAAAAAACACGCCGCCCGACCAACTAAAGTCGAACAGCATGTCCTAATTTATACTGAAAATTTATGCCCACTTAACGTACTCACCAACTAAAACTCTCTCCGCGGCATCTTTATCAATACCTTTCGATAAAGAAATCTCACCGACTACAATTTGCTTCGCGTTCGATAGCAGTTTTTTCTCGGCGCTAGAAAGACCGCGCGCTTTTTCTCTCAAGAACAGATTACGATAAACTTCCACAACCTCGGAAAGTTTGCCCGTCTTAATTTTCGACAAGTTCGACTTATATCTCTCGTTCCAGTTCTCAGGCATGTCGATTGGCACGTTCACCACATCTTCCAAAATATCGATGACTTCGCTGCCTTCATAGATCTCTCTAATGCCCAAATTCTCAGCCTTTGAAGCACTTACCATTATCTTCAAATTCCCAACGGGGATATTCATGACATAATAAAGCTGCTTTGCTCCATCAATAAGCTTTTCTTCAAGATCCTCAATAATCCCCGCTCCATACATGGGGTAAACTATCTTATCTCCTACGCCAAACATAATCCGCACCTCTCGCTTTCTACAAAACGCCCAGTTCTCCTGATTTAATATCTTTTTCGAGTATATCAACAATTACGACAAAAATCAACCATGTTTTGTCAGCATTATTCGTGTTGCGAACGTGTGTTCCGGGTCATCTATCGCGACACATTTCCCTTGTAATATGATTATTCCTGTTTTCATTGACTTTTATACCTCTTTTATACCCATCCGACTTTCTCGACAAAAAAAGAGCGTTAGGCTTTGTCGATAAAAGTCTAATGCTCTTTTGATATTTCGGCAAACCTTGCCGATTAACACTTGCTTCATGTCTTGTACTTGGACAAATCCACATGACAGTAGCCGTCCGGGTTCTTTTCCAAGTAGTTCTGATGATACTCCTCCGCGCTATAATAGTTTTCAAGCGGAAGAACCTCGGTCACGATAGGGTCTTTGTACTTATGCTGCGCGACTTTGATGATTGCCTCGATTACGGTTTTATCAGCCTCATCAGTATAATAAACGCCGCTTCTGTAGCGCGTCCCAATATCACCCGCTTGGCGATTAAGCGTCGTTGGGTCAAATATATCGAAAAACTCTTTAAGCACACGCTCAAGTTTAACTTTGGTCGTGTCATAAACCACGCGAACAACCTCGACGTAACCCGTGTGGTCTTTATAGACTTCCTCATAAGTTGGGTCAGGAATATCGCCATTTGCATAGCCCGATTCGGTTTCATAAACGCCCTTAACGCGCTTCATATAAGCATCCACGCCCCAAAAACAGCCGCCTGCAAGATAAATTGTCTTTAGCGCGTTCGTATCGAATGTTATCTTGTCGTTTGGATTACTAAGCTTCAAATCTAGTTCCTCCTCACGCCTAACATTACTTGCTCGCCGTTGATATTCCACTCTTTCGTATATTCGCCGCCCTCGGCGTTTTGGATGTCATCGGCAAGAACTTCCGCCTTAATCTCATCCGCGTTTCGTTCAAATACACCTGCAAGCTTTGCGTTGCCCGAATGCCATATATTTATGCGGTCAACGACCTCAAAGCCGGCCTCTTTACGCATAGTTTGAACCTTTGAAATCAGCTCACGCACAAAACCTTCTTCGATCAGCTCTTCCGTAAGGTTCGTGTCCAAAACAACAGCGACACTTCCCTCGCCCGCCGATAAGAAACCCTCTTTCTGCGCCGTTTCGACGAGAACGTCGTCCATTGTAAGCTCAACCGCCTCGCCGTCAACCTCGAACTTAGCCGAACCGGCTTTAAGCTCCGCCATAAACGCATTGCCATCAACTTCTGCGAGATACGCACCGATTTTTGGCAGAATCTTACCGTATTTCGGCCCCAAAGTCTTTAACTGCGGCTTAAATTTATAGCTCGTCAAGCCCTCGATATCGTCTTTGAATATAACATTCTTCACGTTAAGCTCTTCCGCCACTATCGCAACATACATCTCATCAAGCGCGGTCGGCGCTTTCACATACATATTGCCAATCGGCTGGCGATTCTTGATGCCTGCCTCACTCCTCGCCGCACGGCCTAAGACAACGACTTCAAGCACCAAGTCCATTGACTCTTCAAGTTTAGCGTCGATAAAACTCTCATCAACCGCAGGGAACTCTGTCAAATGCACGCTTTCAGGCGCGTTCGCATCAACGCTTTTCACTAAGTTTTGATAAATCGCCTCAGCCATGAACGGCGTGAAAGGCGCAGTAAGCCTCGTCAGCGTTTCAATAACCGTGAACAGCGTCATGTACGCATTTACCTTATCCTGCTCCATGCCGGATGCCCAGAAACGTTCGCGGCAGCGTCTTACATACCAATTAGACAAATCATCCACAAAGTCGCCCAAAGCTCTAGCTGATTCAAATATCCTATAGTTTGAAAGCTCCGTATCGACCTTCTTAATCAACGTATTAAGCCTCGATAATATCCATAAATCCATCGGCGGTAGCTTATCTTTTTCAAGCTTATACTTAGTCGGGTCAAACGCGTCAATCTCAGCATAAAGGATATAGAACGCGTACGTATTCCACAAAGTACCCATGTATTTACGCTGCGCCTCGCTCACTGCATCCGCATGGAAGCGGCTCGGCAACCACGGAGCAGAACCAGTAAAGAAATACCATCTAACCGCGTCCGCGCCCTGGACATTAAGCACATCCCACGGGTCAACGACATTACCTACATGCTTGGACATCTTGCGCCCATCCTTATCTTGAACATGCCCTAAAACTATGCAGTTTTCAAAGCAGTTTTGGTCAAATATCAAAGTCGATATCGCGTGCAGAGTATAGAACCAGCCGCGCGTTTGGTCAACCGCTTCAGAGATAAAGTTAGCTGGGAAATTCGCCTCGAAAATCTCCTTATTCTCAAATGGATAGTGCCATTGTGCAAACGGCATCGCGCCGGAATCGTACCAGCAATCAATAACCTCCGGCACGCGTTTCATTTTATTAGGACATTTCGGACAGTTGATAAACACATTGTCAACATAAGGCTTGTGAAGTTCAAGCTGCGATTGGTCTTCGCCGCTCATTTCGCTAAGTTCCGCAATCGAGCCTATCGCGTGGAAATGACCACAATCGCACTCCCAGATAGGCAGCGGCGTTCCCCAATACCTCTCGCGGCTCACGCCCCAATCAATGATTCCTTCCAAAAACTTGCCGAATCTTCCGCCTTTGATATTCTCAGGCAACCAATTGATTTTATCATTATGCTCAACGAGCTTATCCCTAAGCGAGCTCATTTTTATAAACCACGATTCCCTAGCATAGTAGAGAAGCGGCGTGTGGCAACGCCAGCAGAACGGATAATTATGAGTATATTCGTTCTCGCTATAGAGTAAGCCTTTCGCTTTCAGCTCTTCAATGATAGATGCATCAGCGTCTTTTACGAACATGCCTTCCCAAGTAACCGGGGCGACAAACTTACCCGCAGTGTCAACAAGCTGAACGAACGGCAAGTCATAATTGCGCCCGGTATTATAATCGTCCTCGCCAAAAGCAGGCGCAGTATGAACAATGCCCGTACCCGCGCTGAGCGTAACATAATCCGCGCAAACGACGTACCATGCTTTTTTATCATACTCCAGCCCAAAGTCGAATAACGGCTCATATTCCGTATGCTCAAGTTCCTTACCAGTGCAAGTTTCAATGATTTCATAGCTTTCTTTTATGACGCTCTCAAGAAGCGCTTCCGCCATGATATAAACGCGCCCACCGGACTTCACTTTCGCGTATTTCTCATTTGCATTTACCGCGAGGGCTACGTTCGAGGGAGTTGTCCAAGGCGTGGTCGTCCAAGCGAGGAAGTACTCGTCTTTGCCTTTTAGCTTGAACGCGGTGATGATCGATGCTTCCGTAACTTCTTCATAACCCTGCGCTACTTCATGGCTTGATAACGCCGTTCCGCATCTCGCGCAATACGGGATTACTTTATGTCCCTTATACAAAAGCTCTTTTTCCCAAATCCTTTTTAAAGACCACCAAACGGACTCGATGTAGTTATTATCATACGTAACATAAGGGTCTTCCATATCAACCCAAAACGCCACGCGCTCAGACATTTCTTCCCATTCAGTTTTGTATTTCCACACGCTTTCTTTGCACTTTTGGATAAATGGTTCAACGCCGTAATCTTCGATGCCCGACTTGCCGCTTATACCAAGCAACTTCTCAATCTCAAGCTCAACCGGAAGACCATGCGTATCCCAACCCGCTTTACGAGTAACATTATAGCCTTTCATGGACTTATAACGCGGAATCAAATCCTTAACCGCGCGTGTAAGGACGTGCCCTATATGCGGCTTGCCATTCGCGGTAGGTGGCCCATCGTAGAACGCAAATACTTCCTTACCTTTGTGTATTTCCACCGTTTTTTCAAAAATAGTGTTCTCTTTCCAAAACTTTTGTATTTCCAGCTCGCGAGCTGCGAAATCTAAGTTTGTCGATACTTTTTTGTACAAGTTGATTACCTCCTTTGGAGTTGTATAAATAGTTTTAGCTAAATTCGTACATTTTTGTGCGCTACTGGACACTTCATCCAGTTCCTAAAAACACACAAAAATATACTCATTAATTTGAAAATTGCTACGCAATTTCGACCGCTTCGCGTTCGTTCGCCTATGGCGAAGTCAAATTAAAATAAAAAACTCCGCCCTAACAACAGGACGAAGAAAATCGCGGTACCACCTGAATTGCTCGTAAAACTAAGCCATACGAACCTCTCTATCCTCTTTAACGCAGAGACAACGTCAAGACCTACTAACTTCAGCCTCGCACTCCGTGGTGATAATCGCTCTATAAATTTTCGACCCGCATCACAGCGACAAGCAGGCTCTCTGGCGAACTTTATAGGCAACGTCCACATCAACGCTTTGTTTTATATTGATAGTATATTCGTTTTTGGGGGATTTGTAAAGAGGGTTTATGTTTCCGCAGTGATTTAAACAAGCGGCGGGTCAAAATAAACCTCATTTGTATTTTCGAGTCAAATAGTTTATATCATCATTGCCCAAAAACCATCGCATCAAACATTTTTCATAAGCTCCGACATAAAACTCGGAACTTATGTTATACTATACTCGTCTAAATAATTAGAGGCATAAAAAGATCACAAGAGAGGAGAAAGTTATGAAAATTTTAAAGAAAACAAAAATTTTAGCTGTAATATTAGCGGTTACTATGATTTTAGGATCGTTTTCGGTGCTTGCGTCAAACGATACGGATAAGGGATCGTTCTATGCTCGTTTTGAGGGCAGTGTAACTTATGTAAGTGATAATGATCCGTATGTAAACCACATAACTGTTGAAGGCGCAGAGGACTATGAGATAATTAACTTCATAATTACCGAAAACACATTGTTTATGACAGCAGAAGGGATTAAGCCGGTTGAGGAAATAAGCGTCGGCGATGAGCTTGTAGTCTATTTCATTGAGCCATTTGTATCTACAATGATATTCCCGCCGCAGAGAGAGGCTTCGGTGTTTGTAAGGCCTACGAGAGACGCGGCGCAAACAATTTTCTTTGGCAGATTTAATAACGAGTTGATATCAGACGACAACTCGCTAAAACTCAATGTTTCTGGAGACACGACAATCTTACGCGCGAACGGGACTGACGGCTCGGAAGTTGTTTTGGAAGGCCGTGATTTAGCGGTTGTCTATACAATTTCTACCAGAAGTATTCCTGCGCAAACGACGCCTGAACTTATCGTTATCCTAAATCCAACGCCGGAGATGTCAAAAGAGCTTATGGCAGAGGCTATGGAAAGTGATGAAAGTGATGGATACGTTGATTTTGAAGCTGGCGGACCGCTTCAGTTAGATCAAGAAACGATCGAAAAGCTAAACGCGCAATTGCAGGAAGATTTGAAAAATGCCCCGATACTTGTTCGCGGCGAAGAGATAGTCGCGCCTGAAACACTTGTGAGAGATGGTGTAGTATTCTTGCCGCTTCGAGCCATCGCGGAAGCTTTAGGCTACGACGTATTTTGGGAAGAAGAAACCAGGTCGGTTGCACTTGGCGCAGGCGTGAGGCTTCAAATCGGCTCATATGAGTATACTGTTGGAAGAATGGCGCCTATTACGCTTAACAGCACTCCTATCTTGGTAAATGAACTCACTTACGTACCGATGGAGTTCTTTGGCGAAGTTTTGGGACTTGATGCATGGTATATGATTGAAGATGGACACGCTCAAATTGGTATAACGGATAGGGATTGGGAATAATTTTTACAAAATAAAATGGTGCGGCTACTTTAGCCGCACCATTTTTATATAATTAAAACAACTTCAAAGCCGCTTCATCAGCTACAACAATCAAATCCCTATGCACTTGCAACAAAGACGCCGGAACTTGCGTGGTCAAAGGCCCCATCAGCGATTTATGCAAAATCTCCGCTTTCCCCTCGCCGCTTGCCAAAAGCAATACCTTCTTTGCATGCATTATTTGCCCAATTCCCATTGTGAAAGCTGTTTTCGGCACATCTTCCTCGCGCTCGAAGTATCTTTTGTTCGCATCAATCGTCGCCTGAGCGAGCTTTACGTGATTTGTGCCTAAACTCAGCTCCTCGTCAGGCTCGTTAAATCCTATGTGACCGTTCGTGCCCAGCCCTAACAGCTGCATATCAATCGGGTTATTTTTTATAACCTCGTCATAACGCGCGCATTCTTTTTTCGCGTCCGCCTCGAGACCGTTCGGAATATGCAGGTTTTCGCGCTTGATATTTACATGCCCAAAAAGCTTTTCGTTCATAAAATATGCATAACTTTGCGGGTCACAGGCTCCAATGCCGCAGTATTCGTCCAAGTTGATGCTCTTTACCTGCACAAAGCACAAGTCCCCGTTTTCATATTTCTTAACAAGCTCTTTATACGCGCCGACAGGCGTGCCGCCTGTTGCCATGCCAAGCACCGAGTCAGGCTTTAGCGTAATTTGCGCCGCCAATATGTTCGCCGCGATTTGGCTAAGATGCTCATAATCTCTTACTCTGATAATTGTCATTATTCATTCATCTCCTTCAACACTTCTTTGAATGCTTTAACAAAGCCTTCCATTTGCTCCATTGTACCCATGCTGACCCTGAAGAAATTTTCAATGCCAAAGTCGCTGCCCGGCCTCACGAGATAACCCTTCGCTTTGAGCGCCGCAACAATGTGTTTGCAGTTTTTCTTCATATCAATCAGCACAAAACTCGTGTGGCTCTTGATATAGAAAATCCCCATCTCATCCAATTGTTTATACAAATACTCACGACAAGCCGTATTTTTCTCAACGACCATCTGCGCGAACTCAGTATCTTTAATAGCCGCCGTCGCCGCCGCCATCGCCTGAGCCGATACATTAAACACATTTTTAACGCGCGCAACCAGCTCAATGAGCTCTTTAGGCGCAATCATATAACCAATTCTAAACGACGCAAGCCCATAAACCTTTGAAAAAGTTTTGAGTATTATCAGGTTATCATATTCTTTGCGCATCTTATATGTGTCCGGATAATTTTCACCCGTATAAAAGTCCGAATACGCCTCGTCCATGATAACAAGCACGTTTTTAGGCACCTTTTTCATGAACTCGCGTTGTTCCTCTTCTGTAAAAACCGTGCCTGTCGGATTATTCGGATTTACTATAACTATGTATTTTGTCCGCTCCGTAACCGCCGCCAAGACCGCGTCCAAATCAATACTAAGGTCATCTTTCATTGGCGCGCTGACCAACTTCGCGCCCATTGAGCGCGTCGATTCAATATACGAGATGAATGAAAGCTTAGGCATGACAACCTCGTCGCCCGGCTCCAAGAAAGCCTTGCCAAGCATATAGATTATCTCGTCCATACCGTTCCCGAATAAAATTTCATCTTTATCAACGCCGTACTTCGCCACAATCTCCGCGCGAAGCTCCGTGCTGTAGCCATCCGGATAGTTACCGGGACCGTTTTGCAAAGTTTCTAGCAGCGCGTCCTTCACTTTCGGCGAACACCCGTTCGGATTCTCGTTCGCCATGAGCCTGTTCAACTGCGGCACGCTGCCTACCACATTTATGCTCAAATCATTGAGTGCTTCCCTGTGTCTGTAAGGCATAAACTCATCCTCCTCATATTAAATTATTTTGTAATAACATACACACTTATTCTCATATTCTACCGTTATTTTCGACAATAGTCAATATTAGGCAATATTACTATGTACAAAACATTTTATGTTGTGATATACTGTAATTTGCAACGAGATTTTTGGATAAAAATTCAATATATTAGTAAATATGCACACAAACATATACAGGAGGTAAGTACATGAAAGTCTATTCAAGTGATAAGATTCGTAACGTAGTGGTTTTAGGTCACTCGGGCTGCGGTAAATCTGCGCTCATGGAGACCTCGCTTTTCCTAAGCGGCGTAATCACGCGCATGGGTAAAGCGGATGAAGGCAATACCGTAAGCGACTATGAGGCGGAAGAGATTCGCCGTCAAGTTTCTATCAATGCCTCGCTAATCCCTGTTGAGTGGAATGGCGTAAAGATTAATTTTATTGACACGCCGGGCTTCTTCGACTTCACGGGTGAAGTTCGCCAAGCTCTCGCGGTGGCAGACTTGGCACTAATTGTGGTTTCCGCCAAAGCAGGCATCGAAGTTGGCTCGGAAAAAGCTTGGGAGCTCGCGACGGAAGCAGGCATTCCAAAAGTAGTCTTCCTAAACAATATGGACGACGAACATGCGGATTTTGACGCGGTTGTTGAAAGCATGAAAGAAATTTTCGGCAAAAGCATCGCGCCGCTTCAAGTTCCTATCAAAGAAAACAATAAGCTGGAAGGCTTTGTTGATGCAATAAAGAAAGAAGGCCGCAAGTTTGTGGGTGCGAAAGTTGAAAACGCGCCAATTCCCGCCGGTATGGAAGATGCGATTGACACAATCCACACTATGCTCGCTGAAGCAGTTGCTGAAAGTGATGAAGAGCTTATGGAGAAGTTCTTTGCCGACGAGCCTTTCACTGTTGAAGAAATCGAAAAAGGAATCCGCGCCGGACTTCTTGACGGCAGCGTTACACCTGTTTTCTGTGGAACTACTACGCAAAACTTGGGCGTAAACGTGCTTCTCGATTGTATTGTGCAATTTGCACAATCGCCGGCGGACACTTCGCCTGAGAAAAAAGGCAAGAATCCGAAAACCGGTGACGAAGTTGCGAGGAAATGTGCAACAAGCGAGCCGTTCTCCGCGTTCGTTTGGAAAACGATTGCCGACCCTTATGTTGGACGCTTGAGCTTAATCAAAGTTCTCTCAGGCACCCTTAAAAAAGACGTGCAAATGTATAACAGCAATAAAGACGCAATGGAAAAATGCGGTCCACTCTTTGTAATGCGCGGTAAAGACCAAGTCGCGGTTGATGAGTTACAAGCAGGCGACATCGGTGCTTTGGCGAAGCTTTCTAATGTTGAAACTTTTGACACGCTCTCGACCAAAGAAGCACCAATTGAGTACCCGAAAGTAGAGCTTCCTCCATCACTCATGTCAATGAGCGTTGCTCCAAAGAGCAAAGGTGACGAGGACAAGATTTCGCAAGCATTCGCGAAGCTTTTGGAAGAAGATAAGACACTCAAATTCGAGATTAATCCAGAGACTAAGCAATCAGTAATCCACGGAATCGGCGATGGGCATCTTGACGTACTTGTGAATAAATTAAAGAACAAGTACAAGCTTGAAGTTGAGCTGACTGAGCCTGTTGTTCCTTTTAGGGAAATGATTAAAGGCAAAGTAAAAGTTCAAGGTAAATATAAGAAACAATCGGGCGGCAGTGGCCAATACGGCGATGTACATATAGAGTTTGAACCATCAGGCGATAACGAATCGGCGTATATCTTTGAAGAGAAAATCTTCGGCGGCTCTGTTCCAAGACAATACTTCCCGGCTGTTGAAAAAGGTATCCAAGAAAACGTTAAAGCGGGCCCGCTCGCAGGTTATCCTGTTGTTGGTATCAAAGCTACTTTGGTTGACGGCTCTTACCACGCGGTTGACTCATCCGAGCTTGCGTTTAAAATGGCAACTTCTATGGCGTTCAGAGATGGCTTTATGCAAGCTAAGCCAACACTCCTTGAACCAATAGTTAAAGCCGAAGTTAAAGTTCCTGACGACTACACCGGCGATGTTATGGGCGACATGAACAAACGCCGCGGACGCATCTTAGGCATGGAAAAAGTTGGCAATAAGCAAGTAATACAAGCTGAAGTTCCAATGGCTGAAATGTTCAAATATCCAATTGATCTTCGCGCTATGACTCAAGGCCGCGGCGAGTTTAGCATGGAATTTGAGCGTTATGACGAAGCTCCGAAAGATGTTCAAGAAAAAGTTATCGCACTTAGAAAGGCGGAGCTGGATAAAAGATAGGGTTAAAACAAACCAACATATTCCAAAGGGATGTCGAAATTCGGCATCCCTTTTGTTTTGCACTCCGATAAGTCAAAACAATATAAATTTATCGAAAAACAATAAATTTATATTGACAATCATATTCGCGTGCTTTATAATGGGAAAAAATACCGAAAGGTGTTCGGTGGAAGGAGGCTCGTATGAAAACGAGCTTTAGAGAGTTCATTGGTATACAGAATCCTATAGCATTAGCAGCTTTGGCAGTTATCGGCGTGTTTACAACGGCGTATGTGGTTCGTTTGGTTTATAGAATTGTAATGTTTGCAGCTATTATGGTCGCGTTTACCGCGCCTACAGGACGGCGGATGGACCAGCGAGTAGCAGAGGAGTTTTTCGTACAAGACTATGAACAACTTAGGCTTGTTGCTGACTATTTTGAATCTTTGATCTACGATGACATCTCGATTCGCTTCTTCGATAGTTCGGATATATTCGTTTCGGCAACAAGAAATCACAGAGCGGTTTCTAATCCGGATGTTTCAGACGCACTTGAAACCCTACGAGGCAGCGGCTACAGCATGATATGTAAACGCGGCAGCGCAATAATATTTCTGCATCAAGTACAATTCGACCGCCACTTCGGCAACGGCATAGTCTACTTCATAGACGATTCCTTGCCACAACGTTGCGAAGAGGCAGGCTTCAACCTCTATAACCTGCGGCACTCCCCAACAAGCATGACTTTCCTCACGCTACTAAAGCCGTTGAGCGCGCCGAATTGGTTTTACTATGAAGAAGACTTCCGCTATTACCGAATACGTTACAGAAATTAATGTACTAAGCATAAAAAATATAAATCCCAACCGAAAGGAATGATTGAAAAATGAAAGAACCTCTACAAAGCATCATACTAAAATACGCCCTATACGTAGCCTTTGCCGCAGGCCTTCTAATGACCCTAACTCTGCCTATGATGATAGACCACTACGCCGCAATGTTTGGGTTAAGGCTCGGCGAGAGTTACCGCGCATTCATAGTCCCATTTTTGATGATAACGACCCACCCTAGTCTGTGGATAGTGCTTGAAATGATTGGCATGATGCGCTCGATTCCAACCGACCCGTTTGTAATGCGAAACGTGAAAGCACTTTATCGCATTGGCTTCATCTTTTTCGTACTAGCGGTCATTTTTTTCGTCAAATGCTTGATGTTCATATCTTTCTTGACCATAGTTTGTATGTTTTTCTTCATAGGCAGTGGGCTGTTTTCGTTCACGCTGGCAGCGTTGATTCGTCAGTCGATTATATTCCGCGAAGAAAACGACCTAACAATTTAGGGGAAGGGGCGACGATATGATTATAATTAATCTTGATGTAATGATGGCTAAACGCAAAATCGGCCTTGGCGAGCTTGCAGAAATTGTGGATATAAGCCAGGCAAACCTTTCCATACTAAAAAACGGGAAAGGTAAAGCCGTGAGGTTCTCGACACTTGGCAGGTTATGTAAGGCGCTCGAGTGCCAGCCGGGCGATATTTTGGAATATGTGGAAGGTGGAGATGATGAAGATGAGCGAGATTAACCAAACTACTATGCCGGAGATTATAAAACCGGAGGAAAAACCGAAAAAAATATGGAGCATCAGAGAAAAGTGGCTACTTCTACCAAGTCTTGTCGTGGCTATTTTGTTCGACCGCCTAATAATTGCTTCCGTACTGAACGTAAGCTTTTCAAGGCAATATCCGGCGGCGTTTTGGCTCTCGTATCTTGCGATTTTTTGCATCTTTTACCGGGAGCGAATCAAGCGCGACAAGGTTCTGATATATGTAACGATTTGCAGCGCTTTGCTAGGCGCGTGGAATTTTATGTTCTCAAGCTTTTATAATCACGAATATGCAATTATTTCAGCGTTGGTTCTGCCGGGCGTGCTGATGGCGCACGCGCAGTGGGCAGCGGGTAATTATAGCTTGAAAAATCCCGCCGCCATAGTCCTCGAATGGTTCGCAGGCTGGTTCATAAAACCGTTTTCAGGCATACCGGCAGTTTTTGGTTCAGTTTCTGCGCTTTTATCGGAGAAAAATAGGTCCGTCGCCGGGCGCGCAGTTACAGGCGCAGCTTTAGCCGCCGCACTACTTATCGTAATCGTGCCGCTATTAATGAGCGCAGACATGGTCTTTAACTACTACGTCACAAATATGTTTAGCGGCTGGGATGTTTGGCGGCTCGCCTTCCATAGCGTGTTTGTAATCATCACGTTCATGCTTTTCTACTCGTTCCTGTGGAATGTCGGCTTTGGCGAAAGACCCAAAACTGCCACAATCGCCACCAAGAGCAAAGACATTGACATCGTGATTTCGTCAATCGCTCTCGGGAGTGTTATGTTTGTTTATATGCTGTTTTGCCTGGTGCAGTTTACTTATCTGTTCGCAAGAGCAGGGCTGCCTTACGGAATAACTTATGCGCAGTACGCGCGCGAGGGTTTTGCCCAAACGGTTATAGTTTGCGCGATTAACCTGCTACTATTCGGCGTATTCATCTGGAAGAGCAAAAACGAAAAGATACTTAAATGGATGCTCGGCGGGCTTCTAGCCCTCACGGTGATAATGCTCCTCTCGGGCGCGGTTCGCCTAAACCTGTATATAGACACATTCGGCATGACTTGGCTCAGACTGCTCTCGGCGTGGTTTATAACGTATTTGGGCATGGTTATCACGCTGTGCGTGGTGCGGATATTTAAGAAAGAGCTGCCTATAGTGGGACTAAGTGCGTTGCTTCTATTGATTTGGTATATAGCACTTGGGTATCTGAATCCGGATGGGTTTATTGGGTGGTTTAATTATACTATGCTTGCTTATTAGAGGGGATTAACATGTCAGAAGCTCATTCGCATAACAAAATCATAAATTTACCGGTATTTTTATCGTTCTTGTCGGCTTTATGCGTGCTGATTAATGCGCTGGGGTTTGTGTTCGTATCTCAAATTGCGAACTTCTTCACAATTGCCATCATAATTGCGCTAACAATAAAAGATTGGTGGTGCGCCGCGTCTTTGCCGCAAACTTTTCAAGCAGTAATATACTCCGTTTTGTTGCCCATCACTATCGTTTTTATATGGGCAACATTAATAGCGACAAACACGACCACTTTTTCATACTCTATAATGGTTGTTGTGGTAATAATGTGCAGCATAGCCTTATTTTTTCGCCGCGTAAAGAGGTGCGTGTTTAAGTATGTAGCTGGCGTATTATATGTGCTTATGATGATTCCGATAATCTTTATTGCGCTGATTGCAGCAGACAGGCCTTTTACCGCGGAAACTGACAGGATTTACGAAATATCTCCGAATGGAATTTTTGTGTTAGAGGCGGTTCAGGTTAGTGCCGGAGCAATCGGAGGCAATACGAATGTCAATATCCGCAGAGCGGACAGCTTGAACATAATAATTGGTGAGATTTGGTACAGACCTGTGACAATACATCATGTCGGCAGATGGTCTGAGTTCCATTTCATAGAAGGATTCCGATGGGATGGAGATTATAGGTTGTATATGTATCGTAGTGCAGAGAGACATAGAAATATTGAAAGAAGGGTATATGCTTTTAGTTACATGAATGGACGATGGGTTAGAGAGTAGTATGCTGCTAAACATAGAACAGCCTCAAGGGAAACGACCCTTGAGGCTGCTTTTTTTAACTACCACTTATCATAACCACTCATAAGCTCCCAACGTCCGCCAAACTTATCCACCAAAAATACATATAGCGAAGCATATGAAGGGCTGCAAAGCGGGACAAAGACCTCGCCGCCGTCCAGAAGGGCCTCGTAAGCCGCCTTCAACTCATCATCCGATGAAAAACTAACCAAAAGATTCTGCAAAGATGTCTTGCCGGTTTTTGCGTCAACATCATCTTTTAACATGCCGCCGGAATCGTCGGAGACTATTATGATTTGCTCCCCAATTTTTAATTGACAATGGAAAATTAAGTCTTTTTCGGCCTCGGTTTTGTACTGATAATCCTTTGGATTTGCTTCGGAGTATAAGAGTTTAATTACAACCTCTGCACCGAAGGCTTTTTGGTAGAGTTCTATTGCGTTAGCGCATTGTCCGCTAAATGTAAAGCTTGGAATGATTTTTGTCATGGTTTTCATCTCCTTTTTGGGTGTTAATTAAACAAAGTATACCAAACCAAACGCGACAACATCATGTCTTATTGCGCAAACAATTATTTTTTGAATAAATCTTATGAGCTTACATAAAATATAGCATGACCCAAATGCAGCATCATAGGAGGATAAAATGAATAATAAAAATGATATAAACACACACCCAATCGGAAATTTGAGCGCATCCCTGCCGATGAACGCGCTGAGCGAAATTCCCGTAGCGAATGCGGATGCGAAAACTATCGTCGGGCTTAAAAAAGACGGCGGACGCGTCACAGGATACAAATTATCAGACGGGCAAATCATCGACAAGGACGCAGCAGTTGCCCTCGCCAAAAACGGCGGAATCGCAGGAGTTGGGATTTCTACACGAGATGGTAACGAGTATTTAAAATCGTTGCCGGACGATACTGAAGACAATAACTTATCACACCTACCAACTGTTTAGTAAACCATAAGGAGGATTCATAATGGACGAAAGAAAACCAATTTTTAAGAAAAAATCTTATGCAGGGCCAAATCAAGCCGAAAGCGGTATTGACAGAGATAGAGCACTTCATGGAGTAATGTCAAGCTCGTATTATTATGCTTGGTTTTCGGGGCATTATTTTTAGATAGGTGAAGTTTATGAGGGGCAAGTATTTCGTAAAAGATAGAGTTTTGCGAAATACTTGCTTTTTTATTGCCTTTACCCAAAAATAACTATATACTAGTAAGAGTTGTAGATATTTATGAGCGAGTAAAACTCCAAAAGGCGGGATAATTTTGATAGACTTTACATCAGGCAATCCAATGAAGCAAATAATAGTATTTTCGGTGCCGCTTCTTTTAGGCAATCTTTTACAGAATCTTTTTCAAGTTGCGGACTCTATTATTGTAGGAAGGTTTATAGGCGGAACTGCGCTGGCGGCAGTCGGTTCGTCAATGGCGATTTTGCAGTTTTTGGTCGCGGTACTTATTGGGCTTGCTACGGGGGCTTCTATTGTTATAAGCCAATTTTTTGGCGCAAAAAAAGATGAAGAGTTAAAAAGGACGGTTTCAACAAGCTTGATAGCTATGGGCGGACTTTCTATTATATTGACGATATTAGGCACTTTGGGCGCGGGTACGATGCTCCGCTTTTTAGGCGTGGAAGACATTATTTTTGACGATGCGAGGATGTATTTGCTTGTTATAATGGCGGGGATAACTATACCGATTTATTTGAATGTCTATATGGCGTACATGCGCGCTTTAGGCGATTCAAAAAGCCCACTAATAATACTCGCAATCTCTGCGGTGCTTAATGTAGTGTTTTCTATCATGTTTATTGTTGTGTTTAATTGGGGCATGGCGGGCGTTGCTGCGGCGACTTTGGTGGCTCAGAGCTTGGCGCTGATTGCATGTATAATGATTGCTAATCGTCGCATTCCTCAACTCAAACTTCGCCTAAACGAGCTAAAATTTGATAAGGAAATATTTAAGCTGATACTAAAATACGGCGTTCCGGCTTCGATTCAAATGTCGGTTACGAGCCTTGCGTCGCTTACAATAATGAGGTTGGTAAACTCACTTGGGGCAGTAGCTACGGCCGGCTTTGCAGTAGGACTTAGGATAGAGAACTTTGCGATGATGCCTTTGATGAATATTAATATGGCGATCGCGACATTTGTAGGGCAAAATATAGGTGCAAAAAATCTCGAACGCGCGAAGCAAGGCCTTTGGAGCGGCATGAAGCTTATGCTTGGCATAGGGCTGTTTACCTCGGCAGTTATTTTAGTGTTTAGCCCGGAACTTATGCGCCTGTTCGTAGCCCCTGACGACATAAACGCGGCAGGTATCATAGCAGAAGGCGCGTTGTACCTTTCGATAATCTCCATGTTCTACATCCTCTTCGGCATATTCTTCGCCTTCAACGGCTTCTTCAGAGGCGTTGGCGACCAGATAATTGTAATGGTACTCACTATTACGAGCCTAACAATCCGCGCGGTCTCGGCCCATGTGTTTGTGCTGGGATTCGGCTGGGGGCTGGAATCAGTCGGCTGGTCGATCCCCATAGGCTGGGCATTATGCGGAGCGTACGCGTTCTATCACTATAAATCAGGCAGATGGCAGGGCAAAGCAGCGATTGAGCAGTAGGAAAGGAGACTCTTATGGGTAAAATTTTGGTGGTTTATAAATCAAAGTATGGCGCGACTAAAAAATATGCGCGGTGGATAGCGGATGAGTTAAATGCGGATATTTTTGAAGCGGGCGATGTTAAGGCGCAAACGCTTATGGACTATGATGCTGTTATCTACGGCGGCGGATTGTACGCGGGTCAGATTAATGGCGTAAATCTTGTAGCGGAAAATCCAGCCAAGAAACTCATAGTGTTTACGGTAGGGCTTGCAGACCCTAAGATAACTGATTTCACGGAATACTTAGCGAAAAGCTTTGCGCCGGAGCGATTAGCCGAGATAAAAACATTCCATCTTCGCGGGGCGATAGAATATGGGAAATTAAACCTCGGTCATAGCATGATGATGAAGATGTTTAAAAAGATGATGCAAAAGAAAGACTTTTCGCAAATGTCTAGTGAAGAAAAGTCGGTTGCAGAAGCTAATGGAGAAGATGTGGACTTTGTTGAGCAGGGTTCCATTCGGGCGCTGGTGGAATATGTGAGGGCGCAATAGTGAATGAGAAGATTAGGCAGCTTAGAGGCGGGCATCTTGGGGATATTGATTTGATTAGCCAAGATAAAGTTTCATGGGAGCAATCAAAATGTCCCTGGAACGAGGCAGAAGGCGTCAATACGCATAGATGCACGGTGAAATATACGTCAATATGCAAGTATTTTTGCGGGGTTAAGTATTTGGACACTATTTTGTGCAGCTACCCATATGAGAATATTGATGTGCTCTCACCGGATGAGATGGATAGACCTATGAAGAAGTGCTCGTCGTGCGGTGGGCATATGGATGCGGATGGGGGAAGGTGTCCGCGGTGTGGTGAGAGGTTAG
>Ga0123355_10003952_pt1 | contig 21456 bp, 11 predicted proteins | sample TergutEmb28metaG_3_FD_89872 | JGI IMG/M metagenome (GOLD analysis project Ga0123355, IMG submission 89872) | Embiratermes neotenicus P1 segment gut microbial communities from Petit-Saut dam, French Guiana - Emb289 P1 | ecosystem: Host-associated > Arthropoda: Insects > Digestive system > Gut ...
AGCCTTCCATTTCCTTATTTCATGTAGGATATTCCTCTGCTCCTTGACTCTCAGTAATACTTCTTCATTTCTCACATGATCGGTCCAACTGATCTTTTCCATCCTTCTCCAGCAAAACTTTCCGTGTTTCTGATCTACTGCCCGAAGCGTTCAAGTTTCAGCACCATATAAAGCTATGCTCCAAATGTAGCACTTCACAAGCTTCTTCCTCAATTCCAATTCCAATGTGCCAGTAAAAAGAGTCCTCTTCTTGTTAAATGCAGCTTTAGACATAGCAGTTCTACATTTAATTTCACAAGTACATCTTCCATCCTTTGTTAAAATGCTATCCAAATATTTAAAAGATTCCACATTCTCTAGTTGTTTTTGGTCTATCATAATATTTACTGGGAATGGTTGTCTTGAAATTCTCATTACTTTTGTTTTCTCCATATTCATTTCCATTCCATAGCATTCTCCAATTTCAATCAGTTTATCAATCATTTCTTTGCAATTCCATAATCTCGTTACATATGTTCTCAAGATATTCCTTTTTGGTATTATCTGTGGCTCTTTTCAATTAGTTCCTCAGTATCCTGTAGTTCTTCTTGTCTTCTTCAGTGTTGACATTCTTCCATTTCCTTCTTTCATCTATTTTACTGATCATTTCCTGTGTAATCCATGGCTTTCTTGCTCTTTTCTCTAGTTTTCCAACCAGATCACTAATAGTATCTAACACACATTCCTTTATATTTTTCAACTGCACTTTGACATTTCCACTGTCACATTCAATTGCACAGAGTTTCTCTTCTAAAGTATCCTGCACTCTTTGTTGTTGAACATATAATTTCTCCAAATCCCACTGTGGTCTTCTCTTCTGGAACCTTATATGTTTCTTCAATCTGGTGCAGATCTTGGCAACAAGTAAGTTGTGGTCAGAGTAAATATCTGCCCCAGGAATTGTCTGCACATCCTTCACAGTTTCTGAATCGATGTTTCACAAGTATGTAGTCAAACTGATGTTGACTCTGATCTCCTGGTGCCTTCCATGTGTAGTCTTCTTTTAGGCTTTCTGAACCATGTGTTGGTGACAATCAGTCCATTTCTTTCACAAAAGTTAATAAGCATACAGTAATAATACCCTTTAAAAATGGTTCTCTTCAAAAACTGTGTCCCATACAGGACGTTTATGAAAATATCAAAACAGATTCTCTCTCTGATTTAATTTAATAGTCAAGATGATGAAATAGTTTGATTATTCTGATACAATAAGAAGTAACACAGCTACAATGTCATCATGTGCTAAAAGACAATATCTGAATTGTGGTGTATCAGTAGTATCAGATCCCAGTAACTCAGGGGTCCACAAATACCAGGCACAATGTTTCCCAGACAACTAAATTTTGTATGGTTGTGTCTCATATTTACAGTACTATTATTTCAGTCTTTATCCTCATATACAAAAATGTGTATCAGTTCACATGCACCAAGCAGAAAACACCCAATAACAGTAACGTTCACAGCTCACTCCAGTACTGTGAGTCCTGGGTGTGGAACTTGTTGCATGTCACACTTCTGGCAGCTAAAATTTGGAGGTGACTCCTGGGATTTTGGACAATCTGTGAACCCCTGCAGTAATTTTTCTCTGATACCTTATACTGGATATTGGAAAATTCCCAGTCTGATGTGTTAAAAAACAAGTTTCTAACCTGTTCCACACAGAAGGTTTTTCATCTGAAAATCCTGTCAATCTATACCGTGATGCCATCTCTTGTCGAGCAGCTGGTGATGTATCTAATAATTAGAAAGCAACAAATTAAATATGAATTAAAAATTTGCCTTATGAAATCATGCATGTGTTCAGATGTTCATCTTTTTTATTCTAAGGTGCCATGTACCTGATAATGTAGTCCTGTATCGTGGTTTTCCCAAAGCCTCATCTCCCGATGAGCTGTATGTCCTCCAAGAAGGCGAAGTGTACGGTTGTGTGAACGATGAATTTGACAGCCATGATGGACTTGCCTTGAAACTATCATCATAATTTCCAACACCTCTCGCTGTACCCAGATAAGAACTGCTTACTGAGGAGTGTGCCCTCACTTCATCTCGATCCTGCTCTCTTGAGGGTGCATAATATGAAGCAGATTGATACACAACGGATTTCCCTGAAGCCACATCACCACTATACGTAGAGTAAGTCTGCGACAGATTTGTTCTTGATCTGACACTTCCTGATTTACTGTCAGGACTCCACTGTGTATGACCAAAGCCACCAACTGTTTTCACTGGCTGTGTTAACTGTTCTTCCACTTCATCAGCTTGTTGTAACAGTTTCTGCTCATCACCATGACCATGACTGCCTTCCAAAATTTGTGAAAGCTTCCGTTCGTAGAGTTTCCGGGTAGATGCTGAAATTGAAATAATAATTTAAATATATTTGTTTATAAAATGCATGTCAGAACTCAACTTTACATGACTCCAAACTCTCAATGGAAAAATGAAGACTGTCTTTATGGAAGACAATCTGTTGCATTTATTCCTGAACCATACTTACTCAGTCTAATACAACACATGTTCGTTTAATTAAATTCGTTATGACAGTACCACAAATTAGGCCACAATCACTGTCTTCCAACTCCTTTGCAATTTGTTATTCACTGATCATCCTAACATCTGATACTATACAGTCTGCGAAAAATGGCAAATGTGAATGGTGGGGATGGGTAATAAACCTCACAACAGAATGCAACAGAAAGTAATGCTGTGGAAGGAATAACCAAATGTCACGGCAACAAGGAAATTTCAAATGGGGTAACAGCTAAAATGATCATGGTAGCACAGAAATTTGTTGTGGCTGTCTAGTTTCAAAAAGTGTTCCTCTTATGAGTTTGTTTTGTCTTGAGGTTTTCTATCCATTCCTTTTGTTTGTGCAACCTCACACAACACTCGCCCCTAGTGGATATGTTCCTGTGACCTCCCAAATACAAAGTAGAAGAGCCAACCATCAAACAACATTCAGTATGACATACTTAAAAAATTAGCTGAATTTTAGCACATTTTAATTAAAAGTTCACAATGTCCATTATGCAGAAACTTTTCTGCAAGTGTTCTAAGAACTTCACACATTATTATCTGCACTCGGGTAGACTGCGTTTGAAATGTGATGGCACACACACAGGAACCAGATTTCGTTTTTCGGTGAAACGGACGAGTCCATTTAAATTGGTGGGGGCGTCAGTTCAGTCGACTACTGGCAGCCGAGGTGTGTGCATCAGCGGTAGTAATGCTGGACACACCACGTTCCGAGGCAGTGTGAAGAGTACTGGCTACCCACTTCATTCGCCCGTTTCCCCTCACTTCCCCTCCCATGCGTCACCGTGTGCCATCACAATTCAACTGGACTCTATAGCATGTCAGTCAATGTAACACTTCGTAAGTAGGGTCAGCCATAAAAATTGCAGCGCAACTAACCATGGTTTTGAATTTACTTCAGTGTTACCAATATAAAAAATACTATGCCAAAGCTACTAAGGAGAAAAGAGTCACATTTTAATGGAGACTGTATTGCAGCTTCAGTATTGTACATTTTCTGCGCAGTTGTACTGCGCAGCAGTACTAACCAACAACAGGACCTGCTGGAAATCCATGTTTTGTAAGTTCTTTATACAACTCCGCATCATCCAGATTTTCAACGTGTGCAGTTCTTCCAGACATACTGAAAAGAAATGATGCTTAATTTAAAGTATCAGGATAGTTATAACTCAAGAACATATAATCTTAATTGAAATGAAGCTATTAAAATCTGCAAAAAATTAATGTAACATGCATACTCCACAGTAAAACTAAAATGTAAGCCTAAGTCGTCCCTATGCTCATAATTAAGCACCTTACTATTAACATATACAGGAGACGTGGAGGTAATATTCTATGCATCCATAACCTCAGCATGAAACACAAGTGACTGGTCAGATTAGCACCACAGCCATTTTATCGGGATTCACACAGAATCATTGAATCATTTTAATTAAATGGCAGTGCGTTAATATGTCTAATTTTTGTACTCACGAAACAAAACTGTAGTGTTACTGGCAAAATCTTAGATCTCAAGTTTGAATTCTCATTTGTTTTATTAACCAATATAGGCATCGACAAATCCCCCCACCCCATATCCACGCACTTAACAACTAGCTAACAAGCAATAACGTAAACAGTTGATGATTCAAGCATAGCTTTTAAGTTCTTCCCTTTTACACGTTCACAGTAAAAACCAGATGCAGGTATTTATGAAATTATTCACATGCAAAACATCACAATTTACTATATACCGGTATTCGCACCCAAATAGAAAAAACCAAAAAAAGCAAACACCGCTGCAACACCAAATACCAAAGCAAGAAATGTTTTGGGGTTAAAAATAATGTCTTATGGCAAACTGAATCTCAGTAAAGTCTGTTATGTTGAAACAAAGTACAGGATTAAGGGAAAAATATTATAGTCATCCCAAGTTGAAGGACAGGGCTTTTTCCCTGTTTAATAATATACATGCCCTATCACTGTTCACTAATGTTCTTCATTAATAACACATTCCCATCACTGCACAAGTCATCATTCCTCATAGAGAATGCAATTATATTCACTGAACAGAGTACAATAAAATGTACTTTATTTCTTATACTGGACCGTGCATCATCGTGATAGTTGAAGAATAACAGACCAACTTGATGTCACTAGTTATTAAGTTTTATTTCACTTCTTCTATGCTCAACATGTTTCGGACATTAATACATCCATCATCAGGAGCCTGCAACTTTTCTACTGTATCACCACATTGGTCGTGTGTTCTTGTTTTGATGTGTGTTGGAGTTTCGGTATGGCTGTGCTTCAGCCTGCCACACGGCTACCACCCCAACCCAGCCACACCGAAACTCCAACACACATCAAAACAAGAACACATGACCAACGTGGTGATACAATTGAAAAGCTGCAGGCTCCTGATGATGGACGTATTAATGTCCGAAACATGTTGAGCATAGAAGAAGTGAAATAAAACTTAATAACTAGTGACATCAAGTTGGTCTCTTATTCTTCAACTATACTTTATTTCATTCTATTGCTCCTTCATTGGACTAAGCAAAGATTGTAGAATATGACATGATACACATGCAGGTTTTTAATAACCAAGGAAAATGCAAAATAATGTACCTACTTGTAATGTCAAAATATTTCTCTGAATTACACAAAAGAAACAAGGTAAATATCTGGGTACAGTATTACAGTAAAAACCAATGTTTCACAGAACCCCTATTCTTTCTTCTTCCATAGGTTTTAAGGCAAGATGGAATTCCGATTTGATGTAAACTCTGGCGGACAGGATGAATGCAGAAACAAATAGTCTTAACAGCTGGCCTAAATAACATCATAATATGATTTAATCATTAATAATTGAAGAATGGTGAGTGAATAACTTTGTTTGAAGGTGGCTGAATAACCCTGATTCCTGTACAATAAGCTTCCTTTTGATACTCAGTGGGGTTAGTGCTCAGCACAGGTGGGTGATATCTATGCCTTCTACATGACCTGTATATCTGAATTTACCTGCAGTTCTTCCACGTTGTTCACAACAAATAACAATATGAAAGAATAAAACTTTAGTGATAACTTATTGAACAATTCTCTATAAAATTTTCCTTCTGGTGCTTTACTTTATTCTACTAATTTTCTTTTGGTGTCTCACAAATTTTTCCCAAAGAATATTCCATACCACATGAAGGAATGGAAGTACTTACATACATATGTACATTCCATGCATCCATACATTTCTCGCAGGAACTGCAGGATGTGGAACAAGTCATAAATACACAAATATACACAATTTTTACAGTGTAAAATACTACAAACATTTTACAAAATAGTATATACCCCCATCTTCACACATAGAAAATTCATCTACAGAGGAAAAGAACTGTGTATTTAAGTTATTTTCTGTAGTTTGCTTTGAATTTTGCCTTGTCATTGAGTACTGTTAGACGAGGTGGTAAACTGTTAAAAATGTTGATGCCAGCATAAAATGTACTTTTTTGAAAACAAGATGGGTTGGCATTTGGTTTAATAAGATGGTGCTAATTCCTTGTATCAACATTGTTATAGATAAATCTCTATGAAAATTTTCCTGATTATTGATAATGAAATCCATTAATGAAAGTATGTATTGGCCTGGAACAGGTAAACTCTTTGTTTAAACAGGCTTGTACATTAGGTTCTGTGTTGTGCACCACCCATAAGTCTGACAACTTGCTTTTGTATAGTGAAAATCTTACTACTGTTGGAAGAGTTACCCCAAAAAATTAATCCATATTTGATAATAAAATGAAAGTATGCATAGCAAATTGTTTCAAAAGTCTTAATGTTACAGATATAGACCATCAACCTAATGGTATAACATTGCTCCACTTAACTTAGGAATTATTTCTTGAATATGATTCATCGCATTTAGAGGTTATCAATTGGTAAAACAAGAAATGTTGTATTTACGCCTTTTCCACACACTTTTCTTTATAACCAATACATAATGTAGAATGCGAGACTTCTGTTATGAATTTCATATTATTATTATCTAATTCAGAACTAACTTATTGGCAGAAAAATACCAAATCACATGATAACTGAATTTAACTGTGAACAGAAATCTTCGAACATTCTGCTTGAAATTATGTCACTAGTGTCTCATCTTCAAATATTTGTTCTGATATAGAAACAAGCGAAATAAGTTAATTTTACATTTCCTGTTGGTATTCAACAGAACTGCATCAAATAATGACTTTGTTTATGCGGTACAGTGAGTAAAGGCCAAGGCATATACCTGATTTGCCACACTTTGTAAAGTCACTCAAAACAATGGTCAAAATTCACCGCAAAGCGTGATCATGGATGGCAGACAAGCAAATGAACCAGAAGGGGTGGCAGAATGGTTAACAACCACACAACCATTCAATTCCGAACACAACCTACAACTCAAAACCAAACGCTTTAAAAGCCACAGTTCATACTGATCACGGATGAAATCGTAGAGGAGAATATCATGCACTCTGATCCATGATCATGCATGGGTCAAATTAATCTCATTCTCTGTGTCACAGATTATAGGTTACTCGAACACTGGTTTTCGACGGCAATGCCGATCGCGCACCAGCGATATTAGTCGCTGCGATTCTGATCCATGGCTACTCTGATCTATGGCTGCGACTATCGTGCTGCCCAAATGAAACACACGGATATGTATGGAAGTGCGCGCACGGGCGACTATTTAATCGTGGCGATTAAACAAACCGCAGCATGTTCCATTTATCGGGCCGGGTAGCTCAGTCGGTATAGCTGTGATAACCTCGGATATCGCAATACTGCTTTTGATTGTCAACATGTAATATACATTTTGTGATTGAAAATATATATTGTGTGTGTGTCTAGCATTGAAACGCAGCATATCTGTTTTTAATCTTTTTAAGACTGCTGATTTTCATTTTGTCCCCAGGGGCAATGTAAAGTTATTACGCGATTAATTGTGCGTAATTCATCTTGCCTGTGGCTTTTTGCCACTTTATTGTCATAATTTTTGTGTTCATTGTCTGTTTTACAGTTTCATGGTGGTAATTTAAACATAGACCGTAACTTAATGGATTGGATTGGAGCTCCATTGAGCAGAATCCTTCTTGAGAAGCTCATCAGGCCTTGACTAGTTGAGAAATTCTTCACATTGTGTGTGGAACCCAGAGGATCATTGCTGCGTTCACAAGAGCCTGTCACATGTCTCTTTCGTATTTGGGATCAATCCAGCCCATGCCTACCCCTCCATCCTGTTTCTTGAAGGCGTCGATTGAAATGTCGGATGAAAGTGTGAATTCACTGCTTGGTGTTTTGAAATTTATTATGACAATTTTATTACCAAGATATCCCACTTCACTCTTGCAGTTTTTGAGTTCTATTTATCCTGCAGAACAGCGAACAGAGAAAACCAAATTGAATTTGGAACTTTGGTCTGTGCCAGAAGATGCATTTCTGTGCCTCATACCATCGAATATTAAACCTTCAGTTGCAGGGAATATGGATTCATCCATTTTAGTGAGCTTCAGCACCTTACAAGCACTTGGTGTTAATAGTTGTTCTTGGTTAAAATTGAAAAAAAATTCTGAGAAATTTATAGTTTCTAATTCATCACAGTCCTATCTTGTCCACGTTATTGCAGTACCAGACATTGAGGATTCAGTAGCAGTTGTTACCAGTGTCCTACACTACAACATAACCCAGTCATTATTGCTTGTGAATGACATTGTACAAGCTGAAACACTAGGTGAAATGGAACATTTTGTACCTAACATTGCAACCTTGGCCAGAATAAGTCTCCTTCAGCCACCATATGACATCAACACAGTGATGGATACAGTTTTGTCATGCTATTTTGAGCATCCACACTATCTTCGTATTGGTGATATTTTCTGTGTAGATGTAATCAAATATGCATCATCTGTAACTTACTGGAACAGCAAACTTACAACATTGTACTTCAAAGTTTTGGATATTGAAGGACCATGTTATGGTGACACAGCCCAGCAGGGTTTGACCCATGGATACTATATAATCAAGTCATTCACTACTTTGCTTCAGTGTACAAATCAACAAGGCTATGTTCCTCGTAGGGATGTTGTGTTTATCAAAAGAGAAGGAAGCGTTACAGGAATTAATGTGACATCACATCTCTTAAGTACTTGCCCATCTGGCTTAGATACATATCGAGATGAGCTATTGACATGTGTACAGCCTTATATTCTAAATGTGAACACATTTCATCTAAAACCACTATTCCTTGTTTGTGGTCCTCGAGGTGTGGGTAAAAGTGCTGTGATCAGGAATGTTGCTGAGAGGCTGGGATTGAATGTGTTTGATGTGGATTCATATGAGGTACAAGGAGGATCCCCAAGCTATGCTGAAGGCAAATTCAAGCATATCTTTACTAAAGTTCGAGAGTTTGCTCCCTGTGTGATTCTGCTGAGAAACTTAGAGGTATATTTTTTCCTAAGTTAACAACCAATACATTTTTTGCTAGCATGATGTGGGGATGCCATTCCTAGTGCTGAAGTAAAAAAATCAGTTAATCATAATTACATTTTTGTTATATATATTAATAGTGAATTATACAGTTTTCATGACTTTTGTTCCCTTCATTGCCAAACATTCCTGTCCAGTTAATTAGCAACACAGAATAGGTAAAGGATTTCACATTACCAATACCGTGTAATGTAAGTGAATCTCTTCTACTGAAATAACATTATCAGCTGCTCAGCTAATTGTGATATTTGAGTTTTATTTATGTTTGCTACGCCAAACTTTTATACTCATTAATCTCTCAACATGAAACTAACAAAATGGAAATTAAGCTGTCATTAAATTAAGGACTGTTGGTGAACTATAAAAGTATTTCCAGAGTAAGAAAGACTTTTTTTTTTACTGCATACCTACTGTAGCCCATGTGTCAGCAAATAGTAAAGCTTTTTAAATGCATTGTGAGTGCAAATGTTACTTCACTGGCAACCATAGTATGAAGAAATTACAATCTGTGCTGTGGTTTTAAGTCCACTATGACAGTTTTATTGGTAGTGAAAAAATTGAAGATTATGTGTTGGCTTCCACTTCCATTCAGTCTCCCACATCCTGTTCCTTCCTTAGTTCTGTAATCATATGTTCTCTTCCCCATGGTGTTACCACTTGTGCATTACTGGTTTATTCAAAGAGTTATAATTGTTCTTGCCAATTGAAACAATCTTGGTTGCATTGCATGGTGCACATTTTATGGCTAGGTAATGCACTTTTAATGGCTTCCAAGTAGCTTTTGCTCCAGCGATACTTAATTAAATTGGTCTTCATACCTTCAGAAAGATGAATTTGATCTTTGACTCTTCTTTAGTGTGTGACATATGTTTATAATTATTCAGTACAGTTTCATCACAGTATGCAGTGTGGCACTGATAACCTCTGACTGTATTTTTCCTCCAAGATGTGACCAGTGATGCATATCATAAGGGATATCATATTGAGTTGCCATAAGAAATTACATAAAGGTTTTACATTTGTCTCTGTCTTAAAATTGACAGCATGGTGTAAAGATTTATTTCAGATTTGAACCTGTGGTGGAAAAAGCATATTGGGTGTTTGATGTGTGTCTTACATCACATTTCATACTGTACAGTTCAATTTGAGGTTTACTGCTATTGTCATACGAATGTCATATAACTTTGAAAGATTAAAACTTAGTTAGTTTAAATTACAATTCTTTAGACTTCAACAGGTAAAACTTTTATGTAATTTTTGTTTAAATGAAGGAAGTTTCCATCTTTGAAAGTTACATAACAGATATCTCTGATGATAGCAATAAGCCTCAAATAAAACTGTGTAATATACAAATGTGATAGAAGACACAGATCAACTACAAAATAGGCTTTTTGAGAACAGGATCAAATCTTGATCGCATCCTTGCAGCATGCTCTTGATTTTAAGATACTGGTGAAGGTAGAAGCCTTATATAATTTCTTGTACTAACTCAATGAGATTTTCCTGATAATGACCAGCAGTGGTCAAAATGTGTTGGAATAACAATGAAGCCAAATGTTATCGTTGGAAAGTTGTGAGTATGATGGACCTGTATTGTGAGTGATTAATCACTTTGAGGTGGAAAACTGTGTTCATGTGCTTCAGTATTGTATGTAGCTCAATTAATGGTAACAGTTGGAGGTGGTAGTTGGTAGAGCAGAAACGGAACGTGATGGCACACACGCAGAAACCAGATTTGGTTTTCCAGCGAAACAGATGAGTCCATTTATATCGGCGGGGGTGTCAGTTCAGTCGGCTGCTGGCAGCCGAAGTGTGCACATCAGCGGTAGTAATGCTGGATAGACCGTGTCTGATACAGTGCACGACTGCTGGCTACCCCCTCCATTCGCCTTTTTCCCCTTCACTTCTCCACCCGTGCGTTTCCGTGTGCCATCACATTCCGTTTCTGCTCTACCATGTCATGCAGAGGGTGTGAGGAGCAAGAGCAAGCATGTTTGTGCTTAAGTGAATGATAGTGATACATGTGATGCCAGCTCCCCTTTCTTCTATTTGATATTGACAGCATAGTATAGAAATGTCCTGAATAAGGACTAAATTTAGCATATAAGATTAATTTAATGGTACAGTTCTCTGTGTGTGTGTGTGTGTGTGTGTGTAAGGACACCATGAAAAGTAGTGTAATAACAAATGTCATGACAGTATAAATTAGTAGTAAAATTTAAGTATTTCTTCACTTTTCTTGAATCTTTAAAATTATATCTGAATCCTTAAATATTTTAAGATGTGTCCACATTCTTAGACCTAAATCTAATTTGCTTTAGTCTGTTGTGATCTACATATTTCAGGTACTGTGCCGAGTTGAAGATGGCACTGAAAACAGTCGAGTTATCAACGCCTTCATTAATGAGGTAGAAAACCTCTTCCAGGAAAATAAAACTCTTCCAGTTGTTCTAGTAGCAACGTGTAATGGCATGAACAAATATATGGTAAGTTTTAGTTTCTGTTCCACATACTGATATTTCTAGATCAGACACACAGTGTACCACAAATGAAGTTTGTAAATGACCTCATCTTTACATGAACATACCACTTGAAGGATGAAAACAACATCTTGTATGTAATAAAGTAAGGTGTTACAGCCAGAACTCAAAAGCCTCTTTTCTGATTTCCTGGATTTTTCTTGTCCGTCAATTCTTGTGTTGTGAAATTATTTTACATGATATAAATTTTAATACCAACACTTTAATGTAAGTCATCTTGTAGGTTAACATCATGGGATCAGGTACAGATGATCATACAGCTGAATCTTACTTGAGTTAGGAATGTTTCATTGCTTGTAATTGTGAATACAGCATGGCACTGATGTCTTATGTTACATTTTGTGTAAAGTCTGTGTCTGATTGTGATTTGAATCCCAGTCCCTTCAACAATGGATTAGATAAAGACAGATTATTGCAGTAAAATTCAGACTTCATCTGATATTTCTCTGTCTGTGAGAGGAGCCCAATTAACCTTTGTGTTCACACTGAATATATTCATATTGGATGTTTGTATATAACTTAAATGGCTTATGTGTGAATGCAGTCTGCCATCTCTCCGACATTGGCTCGAGTGTTTCTTCACGTGGTGTACATGCAAAGCCCAGATGAGTTACAGCGTACTTCAATGCTTCAGTGGCTTTCAAAGAAGTGCAGTGTGAATGTCAGTGCTGATTTGTCTCACGTAGCAGCTGAAGCTTCAGGATTCCTCTTTGCTGACTTGTCAGCTCTTGTGTTCCATGCTATCAGGTACGTTGTGTCACAGAAGCTTAAAGTCGTATTTATATCAGTAATTGTGTGTCATTTTTGCATAAGAGCAACTGCCTGACATATCAACAATACATATCTGAGAACAGCTTGTAGAAGTTTAACTATTTAATATTGTAATCTAAAGGAACAGTATCTGATCTTGAGGTTATAAATTGACTGACTGCTTTCAGTGTTATTTTGTTCTTCATGGCCATTGACCAAGTGAATCAGAAAAGGGAGAAGCAGTGAAGCAAAGCCCAGTCCTTCCAAGTAGCATAAGTAGAAGTTGGATAGCATATCAATTTGGTCCAAGAATAGAATGTAAGATGCATCCCCACAACTATAAGTCCAGTATTTTAGTACCATATAGCAGTGCCATATATTTCTATGAAAAAGAGAAGGGACAGGAAAAGAATGCATTATGAAATTTTGAATAAATTTTCTAAAAGTAATAGGATAAAACCAAAGAGTAGTGTACGGTATTAAAATTACTTAAACCTTATGATTGCAGATTGTAAAAATTAATAACATTTGGTCCTTTTATCTATCCCAATTTGGAAGTTCTGCTACCACGTGCTTGCAGCCTCGAACATCAAAAACTTCTTTCTAAATCACAAGGAGAGTTTGAAATCCAACATTTTAACCAAAGCACACTTTATAGCTGTCATCTAAACAAAGCCTCAATCCGTTACCAAATATGAATATTCCTAATGTCAGATGAAGTTCGTGTGGATGCAGGTGTCATTGTAAATTGTAGAATTCTCATTTCATCTGTTCAGCATGAAACCAGAACAGCATTTATATATATTAACTAAGAGTCTTATAGAGAAATGACATTACTGCAGCTTTGGTATCAGCATGGTGTTATTGTGTCCCCTTACTGACATTACTTGTAGTAGAATAATGAGCTGAAAGTGTGTTTGAATTCTCTTTTAGACCAAGATACACATTCAGTTATAATTTGGAATTAACACTTAGACATTCCAAAGAATCACTAAAACCAAAATTATGTTTTATGTCTCTGATGTCTAGGAACATCATGTTCCATCATTCACAGTTTAGGTACAGCATCATACCACTTGGCCACCTTTTCCTCAGACTTTAACTACAATTAGGAAAAAACGAAGTTCAAACAACAGTGTTATCAAACTATTCATAAACTCGTGAAGTAACAGTTATAATCCACCAGGCTCCATTTGTGCATTGTGAAATGAAAGTCTAAATTTCAGGTATGAAGCATTTTCATCCAAAATCAAGTTGTAAGTGTATCTGTATACATCAGGCCCAGTGTGAAATTTGCCTGTCATAAATAAACTTAATTAAAAAATTCAGAATATGTGAATCAGAAATGGTTCAGTGGTTGGCAGGACTGTAATTTATTCAGGACAGTTGCAGGAATGCACCCAGGCATCTGTTTTAGGTCAAGAAATGCCAGGTGTGTGCCTAATGATGTCATCATTGTCATGTAGGTTCATAGCCTCTTCCAGAGTGAGTTCTCCAGAGAATGCAATCTGGTGCTTCTTCTGTCAATGTCCACTATCTTCTCATTTTTTTTAAGGTAACCCTGTAACTGGTTATGTCTTCCTCCTCATCCTCATGCCCTTCTGGCTTTCCTCCAATAACATGTTTGGCAAGGCATTTCCTACTAAGGCATGACTAGTGCAGTTAGCCTTCCTTCCTTCCTTTTGTTGTATGTAGGGTGTTTCTTTCCTTCTTGACTCTTTGTAATACTTCTTCATTTTTCACATAATCTGTCCAACTAATCATCTCTATCCTTCTGCAGCACCACATTTCTAAACTTCTGACGTATTTCTGATGTACTTTCTGAAGTGTACAAAGTTTCAGGTCCACACAAAGCTATGCTCCAAGTGTAGCATTTCTCTGGATTCTTCCTTAAATTTAAGTCAGATTTGCTGGTAAAAAGATTCTTCTTGTTTAAAGCTGTTTTTGCTAGGGCAACCCTGGATTTCATCTTATGTGTACGTCTTGCATCATTTATTATCGGGTTACCTGGATAGTTGAAATATTCCACATTCTCCATTTCTTTTTGATCTGTCATAATCTGTGCCGGGATGGTATGCACATTAACTTAGTTTTATTTCCATTCCATAGCATCTTCCAACTTCATTTAGTCTATTAGTCATGCCCTGTAATATCATTTCTTCCTTATACAGTAGCACAAGGTCATCTGTAAATTTCACAGTGCACATTTTCCAGAGACATAGTGGCCTACTCAAGGAAATTATATATTTTGCATTTTAGACATATGTCACTTAGCACAGAGCACATAAAAATATTTTACCAAGAATGTCAGTCAGCCAGACGAGTTGTAATAGAAGTTGTACATGTATGGCATTCAGCCATGGGCAGCACCTTCAGCAAAATGTCATTATATGACACCAGGTCTGGAAGGGTCAATCCCCCGAAGAAAATAAAGAGAAATAGAGGATACATATTTCAGCTTCCAGGTCAAATTGTTACATCCCATCAGCAGCAGTTTAATTGCATTTAAAACTATAGAAATGGCTCTGCCACCACCCTGAGCATTTTTAAAAATGTTTGTAGCTTATAAAACATAAAAATTCATTCTAATAGTTGTATAATGCTGCTTCCATTTGAAGTCAGTGTCTGGCAGAATTTATTATTGTCGTCTCACAGAAGAAGTCATCTTCCACGATTCTTCTGATTCTGTTCCAATTTTAGCACACTTGTTCTAGACTGAAATTATTTTCAGTTTTTGTACTTTATTTGAAAGCATAGAAGTAGAGGTAAGTGTGTGCAGGAATTAGGTAAGCTTACACCAGGAATGATGTGTAGGTGATTGGGGGTATAACTTCAGTCCTTGGCACTAGACAGAGATGACTGATTAGCTGCATACCCCAACCACTTTATTCCCAGGGCGAGATCCACCAGAATGCACTGGATGGTAGGCTGGGTGGGTCCCAGAGCCCTATTGATCATATGTCCACAGAACTTGAATTCAGTACAATGAGAAACTCATGCAGCAGAATTCAGAGAGCCACCCAGTGCATCAGTCAGTGCATCCATTCTCTCACCAGGTGAAGCATTTCAGCAGAATACAGAACAAAGAACGACTTCAGCTCCAAATATAGTTAATGAAATAAAAGAATCCACCCATTATATGCCAGTAGTTTATAAACAGTAATATTCCATCTTGATATGTGTCACTTAGATTCTGAATCTTTTAAGTAGAATGTAATAGCAGCAGGTTTCACTGTAGATTCTGCATGGCATCTGGGTTCTAATCAAACTAACACAGTGGAAAGGGTCATAGAACTTAAAATGTTGGAGGGATGATTGTATTCCAAGAATATCTCCAAAATCAGGCATTGATGACAACTGACTGAATATAATTGACAGTGGCCATAAGTCTCAGAAAATGTAGTGAGTAACCTTTTACTGCCAGGAGTTCCAATCACCTCTGCCAGCACTGATTGAAAGGATAGTAGATGGGTGATTGTCAGCTGCACCCAAGAGCAGATGTTGAATGATAAACTGGTGAAGTAGAGTTTATTTAACTGACATTGTCTGCTGTTTGACTGAGAAATAAATGAAAGTACGGGCTCTAGAGGGAACTACATAGAGTCCATTTACATGAGGATCAAGTGGTAGTAGACTTCATGAAAAATCTGAAACTACATTAGTATGAATTTCATATAAAAATCGCGTAAAAGACACAACATACATAGGTTATTCGGAAAGTAAGTACCGTCCGCGCATATCTCTCGCGCATCCTAGAGACTGTCACTTTGAGCATGTGCAGTGACTTCCTCTATCAATTGAGAAGCGACAGATGCCATTTCGTGAAATTCATATTATGTTTCTCTTTGTTCCTTTGCATTAAACACGTTTAAGACAATTGAAGGGGCCATCTACTGTGAAATACGGTGTGTAATGTTTTTTTTTTAAACTTTAGGAATGTGCTACCAAGTGAGATTCATCATCAGATCTGTCAAGTGTATGGTGACAATGCGATAAGTGATGGCATGGTTGGGAAATGGGTTCAGATGTTCAATGATGGACGAGAGAACGTGCACGATGAGGTGCAAAGTGGCCGTCCATCTTTGTTGAATGATGATTTGGTGCACAAGGTCAACGAAAGAGTGCGTGACACCAGGTGTTTCACAATTTCTGATCTGTCCGTGCACTTTCCTCAGATTTCAAGGACTCTACTCTATGACATTGTCAGTAATTTGGGTCGCAGGCGGTCGCATTCTATGAGGAGGGTATACAAAAACTTGTGCCCCGCTATGATAAGTGCCTCAATAATGGTGGCGAGTATGTGCAAAAATAGTTTGAAGAATGTAGAATCTGATAACAATAAAATTTTATATAAAACCTTACTCGATTTTTTGTACAGCAAAATGGTACTTACTTTCTGAATAAGCCTTGTAGCTCAATATTAATAAAAATCCAACTAGATGCAACAGTATGCAGATATTTATTTACTGCAAAATCACTCTACATGTTTCAGGTGTCACAGCACCCATCATCAGGAGTACTAAAAACTGTAACCTCAACCTCTGGTACAGGTCATAATATCGGTGCAGCTACTTCCCTCCAACGTGGCCAGTCCCAATCTGGCCACATTGGAGGGAAGTAGCTGCACCGATATGACCTGTACTGGAGGCTGTGGTTACAGTTTTTAGTACTCCTGATGATGGGTGTGGTGACACCTGAAACATGTAGAGTGATTTTGCAGTAAATATATTTGTGCATACTGTTGCATCTAGTTGGATTTTTATTAATATTAAATTATGATGCACGGAACCACGAGCTTAAAACACAAAATAGCTCTCAATTTCTGCAGGTATATGCACAGTATTGAAGAATATCATGAAAACGATTGGTCAGGAATGTTAGGGAAAGCATTGTCAAACATAGACACACAGGGTCCAAAATTATTTATTACACCATGAAATAGTGTGAAAATTGGAAGATGTTGACAGTGGCCAGGTGATCTGCTACATTGCCTGATTTTTTGTACACATACAGTGAACCTTTGATTGTGTGTTTCATGAGGTACCATTGAAGATTAAGGTAAAGTAAAAACAACGAAAATGTATGTAGCTGTTGAAATTAAATACTCTCAATTAATGCTCTATTACATTAGCATTTATTGTCTGGCATTTAAATCTCAATGTAGTGAATTACTGGAGTTATATTCATTTTAAATGCCCATTCATGCACCTGTACAGGATAATGTTTTCCCCTCTGGCCGCAAAGAGTTACATTTAACAGGACAGGGGTATCTTGTTCACATATTAAAGCCTCAAAATATAACCTGGTTCTGTATATAACATTGCAAATGGAATCTAGTTTACTTGTTCAGTGTGTCTGTTAAATCAGTGGTTGCTAGAGACTTGTGAGGTTTTCACCACAGTGTAGTGAATGTATCCATTCAGGAACATGTTACTGCATCACTGGGTTATTGGTTCCTGGTGTTTCAAGATAACATAGTGTTCTCAACTTTAGGGATGGAAATACCCATTGATACAGCATGATATCTCAGAAGATTGAATACCCAAATCAATGCCTTATCAGTTCCTGCTGAACCCTGTACACTTCAGTCTTAATATTCCTGAGGGCAGCTTTTGTGTTATCATCAAACCTTATGAGGTATTTTGTGACAGTCTCAAAGACTGACAGAAATGTGGTTGGGGGTATGTATTTCCCACCACCTTGTTCCTCCACCCCATGAGACACATTTTATGTCAGCATTTCATTCAGCAGGTATAAAGTGCATATCTATTTGAGTCCAGCATTTGTTCTAGGTTCTGCACCTTACACATTGCAGCATCATTACTGCAGGTTACATATTCTTGAAACGATACACCTGATTTCAACTGCCAGTGCTAAATTTTGTTACATCTTGAACATCATTGGTTTGATTAAAATGATGTCATCATTTCCTAAAACAGGTACCTGCTGTCATTGTGAGACTCAGTGCCATGATTCTGCAGTGACGTGTAATACATTTATCTTCTTGAAGCAACTAGAGATAGTTTTTCTTGTAGGTTGCTTGTGGTAATGATTTTTGAATGACATCATTATTCCTTGGTTTAGTGATTGGAGAATGCTGGTGCAGTTTTAGGATGTGTGTCTTTTGGGTGAGCAGCACATGGGTCCTTGGAAAGTAAAATAATTGTAAAATGATCATACAGTCATTGCTTTGGGAATTCATTTTGGCAGGTATATGGCCTGTGAAACCTATGCTTTACTTCACCTGATGCATACCATTGTAGTGGTGGTGGTGGTGATTATAGTGATGATGATGATAAAAAAGGACACTTTTTTTATTACAATCCTTTTCTGTTGGCTACATATTCTGTGGGAAACTTTCTGACATTTTTAAAGCAGCAAGGCTTTTAATTCTTTCTTGTAATAGTGGGAGTTTGTCAGTCCCTTCAGCATTGCAAGCTAACAGAACTATTCTCCTGTCCTTGGAATTCTTTCTAATATTGCAAGACTCAGTGTCTTGTTAGGTGGAAGCCTGAAGAGCAGGACTGTCTCATCAGCATTATAATGTTCTTAGTTTCATAACTCAACAGTTGTGCGTAACTCATACATTCTCCATTCCTGTACTGTTGACCACTTTAGCAGTCTTCAGATTTTGTTTTGTACATAGAACTTTGGTGCTTCAGACAGTCAAACCAGCCATTAGGGGCTTTGAAATATTGAGTGCCCAACCTTGTGGCAGTGTATTGAGCGTTTGCTAGGAATGTGCCAGTGATAACCACACTGGTGGCTGTACCTTTTTAAACATGTTACCAGCAAACTTACCTATTTTTGAAATGGTGACTGCTTCAGGCTCCTCTTTTGACAAGAACCTGCCACATTGTACGTAAGACTTTTTAGTGTATTTCCTGTTTTTAACAGTATTGTTCAATGCTATTGCATAGTTTGCAATCCTGCCAGTGCAGCATACGTTTCCTTATTAGCATCAACTCGGGCTAGAATCATCTTTGTTTCCTGAAAAAGAGAATGCTTTTCTCTTCTTTGGTTCACTCTTTATGGTGCCTAAATTAATTACAACCAGAAACTTCAAACTTGTTAGGTTAATTCACAGTAGATGTTTGAAGCAAAACTAACATGGCTACTTATTAAAGCATGGAATTTGTGGTTACTTATAGCAGATGTGGGCAGAAAGGAAAATAAAACTGTTTGCCACTTGAGTTCGCTGTAGATTCAGTAAGCAACACTAACGCAGCCATTTAATGAGGACATGAACTTTTGATTGCTTGTACCTTTTGCTGGCACAAACTTGAAGCCTTACGAATAGTAAGTGTACTTGAAGAAAATAAAGGAGATATTAAATGCCAGTTTAAAGAACTTGGAACAGTTCAGTTTATGCTCATTTTCCTTGCATAATTGAGAAATTGGATAGACAACACATGTGTGTGAAGAAAATATCATTCTTATGGAAGTTTTGGTAGGACCATTAAAAACATACATAGAGTTAAAGAAAATGAAAATTCGAGGAGCATAACAGTTTCACTGTATACATGCATGTTACACTGTAGAACTTTATGTGGTTATAACAAGTAAAGACTGACACTATGTTGCAGAAATCAATTCCACCGTCTGAAGGTAACATGCCATGATGAACAGAACTCTGTGGGTGTCACATTAAGCAAAGATGATTTTGAAGGAGCTTTAAGTACGTATTCAGCTGTGAGTAGTAGTTGTTAAATTCTTTTCACACAAAGAAGAAAGTTATTCTAGTCAGAAAAAGATTATATGAAACATGCCCGTTAGGGTAGCAGATATAATGTCTATAAATTTTCACGTTCACAACAAACTCACTTGTAAATAGTTTTATTTATGTGGCTCCAGTGGTAGAATTTTGATCCCATTCTGGGGTTTTTGAGTTGTATTTTAAACCCGTACTTAACAGGGAAAGTTCTTTTTCAGGGAAATCCATTTTTATGTTAATAACTCTAGGGAAGAAGATCGTTGTTTTGGTTGGGAGTTGAATTTGTGTTTCATTAATTTTTTAATTATAAGTTCATGTTTTTATATTTCTTGTCCAAATTGATTCTCATTTTTTCATTTATACAATTTTCAGTAAGTTGCCGAACATTGCCCCATGTATTAGCCAGTTCAATATGAATATAACATAGTTGTTTATTTAGGTTATAAATAAAAGTATTTACAGGTGAATCACTTCAATTTATCAACCAACAAATGCACATATAATTTCACATAAAACATTTTAAAACACTTTAAAACACTCCGACATGTTTCAGTCTTGTCAGATCATCATCAGGGAGCTTTGTTCCTTGCTAAAGTTATATTACAGTATTCACAATTCAATTTGTATTTCCAAACGAGGTGTTGTGGCAGCATATCTGTAAATAATTATACTATTAAGTATATTGTCAAAACAGCTATGTGAGTAAATGCATGATGATAGTTTTTGATATATACAAATAGTTAGGCTAAGTGGATTGTGCGGCAGTTTACTTACCATGTTGTGTGGGAATGTGTTGTGGAGCAGTGGCTAGGTGTGTGTCATATGCTGAGTAATAAGAGACTGGCTATGGGTTGTTGTATTTGCAAGTTCATAGAGGGGGTTGTTGTCACCAATTTGTTGTTCTGTGATCAGTATTCCATGTTGGTGAAATATTTGCATGTATAGGGCCTCCCAGCATTTCATACATGTACTTTTACGACATGTCTTTAATAGGTGCAGCGTGTTTTCTATCGTTCCGTATTCATGTCTATTTTGTAGGATGTGCATGGCATAGGCGGATTGCAGATTATTAGTTCTTATGTACCTTATATGTTCTTTGTGTCTTATGCCTATGGATCTTCCGGACTGTCCGACGTATGCTTTGTTACATGTTTTACATTTTAGTTTATACAGGGTGCGGTAGAAAGAACTCCCCTATTTGAGAAGCGAATAAATTCAAAACCAAAGAAGATACGGCAAATGTTTTTTCTCTTTCTGGAAAGCACACAGAATGCCGTTTTACATCAACGTGTTTTGAACAAAACATCACTCAAGTGGTGGCCTTGAATATTGATACACTGATGTAGCCTCTCTCGGTAGTTGTCCATGACCTTG
>Ga0123355_10003953_pt1 | contig 21456 bp, 17 predicted proteins | sample TergutEmb28metaG_3_FD_89872 | JGI IMG/M metagenome (GOLD analysis project Ga0123355, IMG submission 89872) | Embiratermes neotenicus P1 segment gut microbial communities from Petit-Saut dam, French Guiana - Emb289 P1 | ecosystem: Host-associated > Arthropoda: Insects > Digestive system > Gut ...
AGACTCCACTGCTTCCTATCTTCCCACTGGCCTTCATTTAGGTTTCTTTCGTTCATGGCCTTCCTTATACCTTCCATCCAGTTTTTCTTCGGTCTTCCTCGTGCTCTCTTTTGTTTCGGCATCAACTTCACCTTTATACTCGTATTAAATAAAACAGCAATTTGATTTAGAAATTTCCTTATGTCCCTCGTGATTCGTTACTCGTGTCCTCAGTACACATTTTCGTGACTGTAGCTGTGTTCTGTTCTGTGTTCTCCCTTTGATTTTTTTAAAATTTGTATTCTGTTTTTGTTATTAATTATGTTACTTGTACAAGCTGCCTCTCCGCTGTTAGATTTATGGATCTGAAAGGGGTGTGCTTATTTGGAAGGTACTGTGCTTATTGGAAGGTACTGTGTTTATTGGAAGGTACTGTGTTTATTGGAAGGTACTGTGTTTATTGGAAGGTACTGTGTTTAACCCTGGGAATACTCAGTTGCCCTTACTGAGGAGTTCTGTGTTTTCCTCAGTTTATGCACAATTTGTTCTAGCATATCTATTTCGCTGTATATGTTATTACCTCTACTCCCTGCGCGGAATTACTATATATACGAAGAAGAAACAACAGATTGCCTAACCGTCCTACGAACCGGAGTTGGTGAAAACTTTTCTAGTGAAAACGTTTGCCACTAGGTGTCTCTCCACTCAGCTTTTGCTAATGATTAGTCAGTACGACCGGGAGATGGCAGAGGTGGCTTTGCCACGGCATTTTCCTTTACAAGCGAGGAAATTTCCATTTCACTAACATTACCTATTATAGCTTCCATCAGTTGTCGAGTATTTGCTTTCGTTTTAAACATTGCTGTCACACTCAAATTTGAATAGAAATTATTTTACTTGTAATGAGTTGAAGTTATTGTACTAGCACGCCCGCAGTCAAACACTGAAGAGGCAGAAGGTTTCCCGTAAACGAAGGCATGTAGAGGCAATACGTTTTTAGGATAGACACAATCAGTAAATCGGGTCATAAGCCCCTTCCGACTGGCTGAATTACTGACTGGTCGGTCGTGCCGTGACTGATTTCGAAAGACCATATGTTTCATGTAGCAGCAAGTAATCAGTTTTAGATTAAATTTGGTATTTGAATTTACAGTTAAAAATGTCGTGTATATTAATATTTTGTCCGTTTAGGTTCCGACTTTAGCGAATAACAAACTGAAATTTTAAAATCCTCCCTCATATAAATCTTCTATATAAATTGTGGCCAATAATACTTATTCAACCTCTTCCTCTTAAATTCTACAAACTTTATTTGAAATATGGTTACATGTGTTGCGCTTTTAAAGTTTCTTTCGTGTGTGTTGTGTACTTTGCGATGCTGCCAGTATTGAGACCTGGGGTTATTAACTTATGGGACAGGACCGAAAAATGAGTCTACATTCTGTATAATTTGGGTTGCACAAATCTTCTTTAATGGGCTTAAATTTTCCTCTAAACTTGCGTATTTTAGCATGTAGCATGATGGATTGAAATATGCTGATTCCAGAGCTTATGTGTGTTTGTGACACCTTACGTCTCAAATCCTGCAAGTATGTACACCACCCAGGAGTAGCCGATCCAGGAATAGCCGATATGGAAGAAAATTTACTCTTTTTCTGTCCACTGAGTACAAGTAGAAGAAAGGAAGATGTTGGTTAAAAGAGTGCGTTTGTGTCTGAGTGAAGAAAGCGCAACCTGGAATTAGGAGTTCAGTTTGTGTAATGCTGGAGTGCCAAAATTGTTTGGGACATTTCCAAGGTTTGTGTGTCAGGGCGCAGAAAGTTAATCCGCTGGCATCAGTTCTTCATTGCCTTCGGCACAAGGAAAATCTTGTTCCAGGGGGTTTATGGTGAATATGGATGTTGTGGTAACAGATGTCATTCAAGTTTGAATTTCTTTAAGAGCGATGTTAGCAGGATTTTTAACCGCATGTTCTCAGATGTTGGCTTCGACTAAAAGAATTATTCGATCACTCCAATAAGAGATGGCTATAACAAGGAAACCTCTTTCAGATCACTGTGCTAAATAATGTTGAATTATTGTTGGGTGAATAATCATTTCGTGTTTCTAGGGTTCTGAAATTCCAGGTGGATATTACAAAGAACGTGTTGAAATCCTTCAGTTTAGCATGTCAGTATAAGGCTCTGATCTCACTGCGACTGGAACAAGAAAGAACGTAATAATTTCCAAAGAGATGCCTTATTAAAAATAGAATGGAGGAAAACAAAATTGCTTGTTTCTAGACATTTATTTTTATTCATAAATGTAAAAATGTTGAATTTTCTGGTGTAAACGAAATGTCGTGGAAAATGTGGAAGGACTAACTTGTCACATCGAGAGGCGGGTAGATCCCGGATGATGTGATTGAAAACAGATGGGTGGGCAGCCGATTTGACCGTGATGTCGAAGATGTGATTGATGACATTCCCAGCACTGCTGGAATTTTAAGAACAGCTTATCGAGTTCCGAAACAACTGGACACTGCGCCATGGTTTTAAAAAAACGAACAGTCACAGCTTGCGTTGGGGGTCAAAGTGAGAAATAAAAAATGAAATTCCGAGAACGTGGACTGTGAAACTTTTACTGGCCTCTTTTACAACCCACGTGCATGAAGCAGGCTTCTTGACGCTTGTCGTCACAAAAACTAGGCTTCGAAGCTGGTTGCAACCAGAACTGGCTTTAAGATTCATTCTTTGAAATTCACGAAGTTTGAAAGCTTGTGCAACTTTAAGCTTCACATTAATATACTCATAATGTTTTCAAAATTTGAATTTATAGGGCTAGTCTTTCCTGCAGAACTTTATGTCTGCCATTATTGTTGTAGATGGAAAATCCGTCAGGATGGACTATCATTTCGCAACACTCTAAGAAAAGTAAAACGTTGAAAAGGATGAAACTTTTCAGTGGGTATTAATTCGGTCCTTCATGAATAATTCTTCAATCATTGATTACTGTAGGTGACTCGAAATAGAGATATTTACTGCTTGAATATGAAACCGCTATTCTGGACCTAAGAACCTTCACGACACAAAAATGTAGCCAAGTCTCACGACTTTTGATAACCGTATTGAATTTATTTAAATATTGATGTGAGGAAAATACAAAAACTTTGTGTACATCGTAATTGCGTATGGTGAGAACTAACGAAAATTGATCTTTAACCCTTTATGGACGAGATATGTCTATGTTACATAAGGACTCAGTGCGTACCGCGCAGAAAACAATCTCTAATTTGGTTATAAAAACCTGTCTGTTAATGATGTTCAAGGCCAAAGTTAATGTTTGTTCTGAGAGCCATACAAAACGCATAAGTGCAGTGTAATTACCATGCAGAATTTTTGAATATTAAAACTGGTGGTACGTAAAGTAATCAGTAGGCTTCAAAGGGTTAGAGCTCAGTGGTAATTATCTTGCACTTGCACCACCGTTCGGCAGTGACTGGTAACAAAATCATCTGGATGAACCCCGAACAAGATTTATGGACATTGTATATGTACTTTTGAGAATGTGACAACGTATCAGTAAAGCGCAGTGAGCAGATTTAATGTGGCTGCCAGTATTGACGTTTCCGCACGTACCAGCCGGTAAGTTGTAGGTAATAAATCGCAAATGTTTAGCTTCCCGATGAGGTCCAGTGACGTTTAATGAGAATCGGTCGGTTTGTATGTTAGTTTGTAAGTTAGTTTCCTTCTTTCCACATTTTTTCCCCCAGAAAGCAGTCAAAGTACACTCGTGCCGTATCTCTCCTATCTGCGGTTCATTGTAGGGTCATTAGGTAATGTCAACGATGGCGTTAACCATCAAACTACTGGCCCTGTTAACGTCTTTAATTAATTTGGGTGTTACTGTTTGTTTGTCAGCATTCCTACTTGTCATTTATCTACGTTAGTTGCTTTCGGCTTTGTGACAGATCCACTCTGAGAACAGAACGTAAAATTCCAAACATTTCTACAAGTTTCTTTTATGTACATTTCTTTTTCTCCCTCTCTTCTCGTCGTGTTTCCGTTTCCGGTGCAGACATGGAGGCACCATAACGAAACACATGCGAACGTAAACCCCCCCCCTTGCAGCCATGGTAGTAGTAATATGTCTTATAAGTATCCGAAATTCACTGAACTAAGTGCCGTGGAGAGGTATCAGTGTGAAAGTACTTAAGTAGTACTTAAACAACAAATTACAACACTCATTTGTCTATACTATTTTAGAACCTCTGTGCCCTGTCTCTGTCCGATTTATTAAATCTCACGATGGTAACCATATTTACGCAGCAAGTGTCCACGGTGTCCTAGTTTTCCTGTACTCTCTTTCTGCATGTTCATCAGTTTCCTTACTAGGTACGCTAAGTGTCCATTCATTGAAACTGGGCATTTCCACGTGCCGTACTCTACCACTAATGTCTGGAGATCTTGAATATTTCCGAAACGAGATTATAATGTGCGTTGGTTTTTTTTCATAACCTTTGTACACAGGCCTGATGATAACTGGACACAGGGGTCGAAATATTTAGTGACAGATCCACAATATAATTGCACATAAAATTGCTATGTTGACCTACCTTTCCTGCATCTGATTATACATAACATTACGGGAAGAGGAAATGTCTACTTACGGGTTTAAAATATTACAAAGTCGCTGAACAGTTAAATGTTGTTAAAATTAGGAATAGAGATTTTTTTGTTGCTATTTCGATCATTGGCTGCATAATGCATAAATTTACGTAGATGATCCGTTCGACCGTTTTACAGATGGACGTTAACTTTAAAAGTAATCGCTTTTATTTTTTCACGTGTGACTCATCATTAGAAGAACCACACACTAACAAAAATTAGTTACATGGATAATACGACCCTTTATCTAGCGATAATTATATTGAAATGCGTACCTTATCGGTTTATTACCACCGTGGCAACCTTCGGCCCGCACTGAGGCCAGTTTTATTGCACTTTTTTGTTTCTTTGAAATAGTGTGCACACTTACAAATTTAAAGTTCACCCCGGAACATACTTTGAAGACCGAGGGAATAACCTCAGCACTAGATGGGTGGGTGGTCAACATCACGCCCGACCGCTTTAACTTTGGGAAAAAGATTTTGTACTCATTGTACAGTAACTGTATAGGTCCCAAGTCTGGTCTGGACGGGTAAGGAAAATCTCGCCACCATCGAAATTCGATCCCTGGACCGTCCAGTCACAAATACAAGTGTACTTCATTTAAAGGCTTCGTACCGGTGCAGATTATAGTAACTACGTACATATTATAGTAAGTACGTAAATATTATTCTTGGTTTCAGTGTAAGTAAAAAATAGGTTTTAAACCTTATTTCTAAACAAAGCTGCAATTAGAACCTTTCTTTTCCCTTTCAAATTTCAGTTGGAATTTAGATCTCATGATGAGACTAAATCCTCCTTGGCAGGTCATTAGGTAGCACAAATAAGAAAAGTTTCTAATGACGTAAAAGTGTAACGTGGGGATAAAATCGTGCTTCTTCCCTCTGCCTGCCTGCCACATCTGCTAGGGATTAACATGTCTACGAATAGTTAACAGAGAAGAATGGAAAGTGTTGAAGAATGATGGGAGAAATAGATTTAATTATTGGATTTAAATGAGATTAAGATACTTTTCGTAAGACTACTTAATTTAATTTTAATGTGATCTTATTTCTTCTAGTTGTTATCGGGAATATCTTTAGGAATTACATCATTTAATTTTTTTGGTAACTTGAGGTACTGCGAACTGTTTCAAATTTTCTCTTAATTCTGTCTTCTTTATCTTTGTCATTCCTTCTCTCAACCACTAGACGCCTCACAAAATTGTACCCTCCAGTGCAGTCTATTGAATAATGATATTGCGTGTCTTAACCTAGTCCTGTGTAGCTGACTTTTCACGGAATACAGCTGGTTAAGTGCATTTTCTCATAAATATGGTGTTAATGCAAAATATAGTCGAAAACAAACATAACATTACATATAAATCTTATTACATGTCGTGACATGATATGACATAATGTAACATGACATGTTACAATTCTCGTCAGAACTCCCACCTTCTAACATCTGATAGGTTGCGTTATGCTTTGTCCGCCTAACGACAATGCTGTCGTTGTAACGGAATCATACGTGCTCCTGTCCTAATGTCATTGTTGCTTTGTCAGTAAGTACGTGTACTGAACTGAACGTCTTCATATCTCGGTGCGAGCAACTGTAACAAATGGGCAGATATATTTATTCGTGAACAAAGATGGTTTTAAATTTGTATAGGGTGTGTTCATGAAATAAAGTGTAGCAACATCTTCTGAATTTGATATGATTTGTTTACATACTTTTAATGTCGTCTTCGAAAATATGGTGGCCACCAAGTCAAGAATTGTCGTGCTTTTACAAAACCAGCAAATTCACTATGACCATCAAGAAATCTCGCCATTGGACCATGTCCTCTGTGCCAGTTTAATCCCATGGAAACTTTCATTCCTGTTTCTCCAGTCGGCTAATCGGCAATGAAGTTTTTTCTAAGTCACCTGTTGTCCTTTGGTCAAAATTTTATACTAGTGTCAAATGTCCCCTGTGGTTACTGCATGTCCATTTAATGGCATTTCTTCCAGTCCGTTTTTCCACCAACTCTGTTCATCAAGATTTTTAATTCCATTTCACCCAGTTTGCATTCCTACTGAAATATCATCCACTGACGCGTTTTTGCGCAGTTTAAGATTGTCTGGTTAGAGACAGACTCTGCTTAAAATTGATATGCTAGGAAATGTGTAATCAGTATTGGACAGAAAATGGCTGTAGTGAAAATAATCATCATCAGAGTTTATTGTGTGTGAAAATGTATGCGGCTGGTATTGGAATTTATATAATCATTGCTATGCCATGGAAAGATCTGATACTTCAGACTCCTTTCTTAGTACGGTTCCACCTCACAACCTTTAATTATTTTATCGTAAAATGAGATAACATGTTTTACACCCATGTAATACACAAGGTCAAATTACAGTTTCTATGCATATCATTTTACCTTATTTGATAAACGTATCTCATGTCACTAAATGAATAATAACTAATCTAAGAACCAATCAACGAAAGTAGTTCCTGCGAACTCAATTCCTAGAAGAGTCACGCCATGTATGTGTGTGTAGGTCAGGTAAAACCATGATTTGGCCCACCCTTTGGTCAGCCAAGATCGACACAGGTTTTGCATACATCAAAACTTGTTAAAACATCAGCACCCTTCTGCCACTTTCATGAGACATACGGCACCTCCCCCCGACAGTAGGAAATTACAAAACACAGCGATCCTAGTAAGAAGCTTCATGCAGACTTACGCAGACAATCATTTGCTTGGGTCAACGGATACAGTCACCAACATGACGATGCATGACCCTGGTACTGTGGGGTGGGGGTTCTGATATGGCGGTCTGCGGGCTTGATGTGATACCTTATGTTTGTTTGTGGATAGGCATGTTTAACATTTACTGGACTGATGAGTGGCGTAATGGCATCTACGCAACAGAACATAGGCCTTTTAAGGTGTAGTTGGCGAGATTTATTACGTGTGGACGTGATATTTCGTCAGTTAAAACGAAGAAGGTACTTAACGGTATTTGAGAACGGGGATCTAAGGGTTATATTTGGGTCTAGGAGACAAGAATGGTCAGGAGGCTTCAGAAAATAGCTTGATTTGTGGCTCCATACGTGGTAGTTGTCACCAAACATTATTTCTCTACTTACTTACTTACACCATGGGGCACAGTCATGTTTGAGAACCTAACCTGTTCTTACCTAGTCAACATATTCCCCGCATTTCATGGAACCCGAAGGTTAATGACCGCATTCACAAGTGCCCGCAACCCGTCATTCTCAGCCAGTTCGATTCAGTCCATATCCCCACATCCCACTTCCTGAAGATCCATCTTAATATTATCCTCCCGTCGACAACTGGGTCTTCTAAGTGGCGTCTTTCCCACAGGTGTCCCCCCTCCAAAACCCTATATATACCGCTTCTCTTCCCATACGTGCTACATGCCCCGCCCATCTCATTATTCTCGATTTGATCACCCGAACAATATAAACATTATTACTGTAACTTAATCAAATGAAGAAGAACCGCGGGGTATAAAGCACGGCCGGAAAGGGTAAGAATGTTGAAAGTAAGTGGCAGCGGTGATAAGGTTATGTGGGCGTTCAACAGGTAGAATAGTGGGATGTGGATGGATTTATCTGGCTTGAAACATGATCAGTTGCAGGAAGTTGAGAAGGCGGTAATGCAAACAGGGAATGTCTTGCCTGACTGATGAAGGACTCTTCTCCATGTAGTGTGTTACTTTCATATAAGGCGACCTTTAATTTTCGATATTGTGATAGGTTATAAACATTCTTTATATTTTATGTGAAACATATTCCTCTGTCTTGCTAAATGGTACTTACAATTTATTGCCTTTTTCAGTGGCTGGGTGGGTTCTGTGTATTTCATTTCATTTGTTTTCTTCAAGACGGAGACTAACTCCACCCCAGCAATAATTCGAAATCCTGGCTTCGTGGAGTAAGAGAAGAGAACGGATCGAAGATTGTTTATAGGAAACTGATACCGCCTAGCCAGTGACGTTGTAAGACGTCGTCTGAAATAATGCATGAATATATGCCGTGTATGGCATAAAGTTCTGTTAGTGGCATGACAAATATTCGTTCAAGTAAATTGGAGAACAATGGAATTTTTCTTTTTTTATGTATTTTGGAAACTCTTCTCTTCAATTTATTGTTCTTTTTCTATCGCGCTTTGCCACCTATTTCTAGATTACTGCTGGTTCGATGACAAGATATAAGCAAAGCCTTCAGCAGACTTATCAAAAAGCTGTTATTTATATAGAAGGAAGAAAGAAAGTTAAATAAAAAACATGCTCGGATTGGAAACTACAAGAAAGTTGGCTTGTTTGCAGAAGGAGTATCGTGACTAAGAGGGCACCCCGCTTTTCGGAGCTGTCACAGTTTTGGTACTTATTTATTTTGTTCCTCTATAGAGATTGGGTAGCTCAGTAGGTATAACGACTGGCTACGGGATGAACGGTCCGGGGATAGAATTCCGGTGGGGGGCGAGATTTTCAGCACCTGTCCAGACCGGTCCTGGGGTCCACTCAGCCTCCTGTACAATGGGTACCGGGTCTTTCCCGGGGGTAAGGAGCGGCCGGTGCGTGACGCTGACCTCTCATCCCCTTCTCGTTCCGTGGTCAAAAGGAGTGGCGCTATACCTCTACTCCCCCTATGGGCCGTATGGCCTGTACAGAGTCTCAGTACCTGTAAAAGGGTGCACTTTACCTTTTTTTTAACCTTCTATAGAGATTCCGGGCATGCTCGGGATTTGAATTGCGATCTGCGTAGGACGACTGTGAGAGTTTCAAGCTCCGTTTTTGGCTGTCCATTTTATTGCATTAGCGACGTAGGAATACATATCTGGTTTGTATATTTGACTTTGAATTTAGGACGTCTTGCGAGTGAAGGCAGCTCAGTGACAGGAGCAGCCTGTTACAATATCTGACTAGCAGATGTAGTTTTCTTGCGTCGGTACCCATGAAAGACTGGAATTTTCCCCTAGCTCTTAGTCTCCGTCCGTTTGTTTTAGTAGTAGGCGTATCGTAGGTCAATTTCCGGCAGGTGCAACAGACTTTATTTTCTCGAAAGCGTCGAGGCCGGCTGTGCGACCTATCCATACTGTTCAGTGGATATCGCGCGGACTCTTTCTGCATACGTACAGCGGTGGGGGCGAGACCATTCACTTCCATCTAACCCAGAGTTTAGAAATGAATGGAGTTGTGCCTCGACTCCCCCCGCTAGTCTTAATGTTGTATGAAGGGACACCTTTTGCTTTACTTAACGCGTGGAGTCTGAAGCAGTGTGCTCTCTCAGAGTTCTTTGAAAAAGAAAAGAGTTTCAGGACTGTGAATTCGTGGATTTCCGGAACTCTCCACTTCTCTGCCATATAAGGCTGTTATTCTATTCACTAACGGCTGTCTTTTTTAACTTCTTAGAGAGCGTTCCCGATTTCGGAGCAGAGAGTGGCGCTAACCGCGGCCATACTGTTGCTGTACAGTGCGTATCATGACCAACATACTGTAAATCGCCTTGAAATACCTTACATAGGCTGTGCAGCTTTCCGCCATTAACTATAACTGTAAAACTTTTTGTTTTTCAATGTAATCATTTGAAGTGTCGTTATTTTTACTGGTGACTGTTTGCGCAGTTCATTGCTTCACTTGCAAAATCCGATGTGTTCTGTACGTATTTTATCAGCAATTAATAAAGCAGAGAGGTGCACGGGAATTTGGAGACAAAACAAGAGGTAAATAAAAAAATACATATTCCAAATTTTTAGAAGATATTATTATTGTTATTATTATTTTGTTGTATTTTATATCAATCCATTGCCTTTCACTTAATGTACAAAATTCTAGCTGTTAATAAAGAAAAAGGAAGGACTAGCCTACACCAATAACCTAGTTACACCATCCCACTTTTCGCCAGTATGCGTACACTCAGCCACAAATAAAATAATACGTACAAACAGCGAACATTCTCACTGGGAATTAAACAGTAAATCTACCAAAGCTGTGGTAGGCCTTAGGGATTACAATCAAGGGTACTGGAATGGCGCGTTATAAGGTGCGTACGAAATAATAGCGTAGATGAGGCGCCGCACACTCCTTGGCAGCGGGATTCGTGAGTCAGTAGGGGAAGTGGCGTATCTAGGTTTTTCTTGCGCCTGGGTGAGTAATCATAATGACCACCTCTCAGAGAACGCAATAACTTTAAAAAGTCACATTTATTTACCGATTTTCTTTATATTTTGGCGAATAACTTAAAATTTTTAAGTGCCTAAAAGTTTTTACTTAAACTTTTTTTTTTCCCCCACCGATTTTGCTGTCCAATACTTGCAACCTCCCCAGCTACGCCCCTGAATGGGGGCCACAGTATTACATAATACTAAAATTTAGTTTATGGTTTTTTTCGGACTGAATTCCGTTGTTTTGATAGAAGGCGGTATTCTGGGCCACTGGTACAAAGGTAAACTTGGCCGGTTAGGAAGAATGCGACTCACCAGTCTTTCTTGCGCTGGTATAGACTTCCTGTAGTTTATGTTGAGAGTGATCGAAATCTGTGTTTTAAACTGTCAAGAATTTTTAGTACTGTCCACTACCTAATCGCATTCTCTCTCTTTCATTTAAACAAATTCTTTGCGAAATGGAATGGAAAACACATGGAGTCTTTGGTAATAAAGATACAGGTGGAAAGGGAAGAAAATAAACCTTGTCTAGTTCAAATATAAAGAAGAACGAAATTGAATTCCCGCCAAATAAGGACTTGATTAGAAACAGGAGCCCGGATGGCTAGGGAGAGGCTCTAAGTACTACCTGCAGTCTTGCCCCTGGGAGGGCAACACGACACTTTTCACAGTCATCCCCTGTACTGCCTCGACCCGCCAGATCTCCGCTTTACAACGCGAAATCTAAATTGCTTCTGAGCTTTAAATTGCTGCTTTTTCACACAATTTTCTCCCTTTTCGTATAATATCCCCTTAAAATTGCGATGAACTTTGCGATTGTGTGGCCACGAAATTCTGTTTCATTTTCTGAAGCGGAATTCTTTGAAGCTTCTTCCAGAGACAAGCTGTCGTTAGAGGTTTCTCGTGTAAGAAACTTTTTGCCTCGTTCTTGCAGGAAAATGTTGGTACTGTACGGGTATCTTAAAATGACATCCAGTTCCATCCAACTTGCTTTAAATTCATTGTTCTACCATCACCTTTCCATTCTGAGTGACGTAAGTTAGGCTAATGTACGCCCTTTTGAAATACACATATCACTGAAGTAAGAACCAACCCACCAAATTTTCAGGAGGAATTAATATTCTGCGAATGACATTTGATTTTAAAATCTAGTGTGAACAGGTCATCACAACTATATTTGGCAGTAATTTAATATATATTATGCAACGTGTTTCGGCTGTAAATGGAAGCCACCTTCACTTATTAAGGATCACTTTCAAGCAACACGAAAAAATTTCTCTTTATCTGTATATTACAGCAGGATGCCGTACATAAAATATATTATGACAGCCAATAAAAGATCCTGGAAATGCAGATTTCCACAGAAACACACTTGGCGTATTCTGCATCATACAGTCCCCCGTCCTTTAAAATTTCCTTCCGTTCGCTAAATTATACGTTTGCTGGATAAGCAAGTGCAGCGGCCTGCCTCATGAAAAGCTGATAGTCCATAATCTTGTCAATATATTTCCCATCTTTAAATGAACCCGAGGGTTCAGGCCTGTGTTCAAGGATCCTGTCAGTACATTATATTTTGACTAGTTTAATCCCATCCACACTCTGAGTTTTTTTAATTCGTAAGACCCATTTTAATATTATCATTTCAACGTTCAGGTCTCCCAAGTTATCTCCTTCCGTGAAGTTTTCCGAATGTGGGTTCTATACATATTTCATCTCCATTATGTATCTTTTGTGTCAAACCCATATTATTTTATTAACGTAATTGTGTTTGACAAAGACTACACATTGTTACGGCCGCCTTTATGTAGGCGTAATTGTCTCCAGCTCTGTTTAGCATTATCTTTCTTGAGTTCGTAGATTCTCTTCGATAATCTTGTTCTCACACTTCTTCTTCCCCACATATAAGACACTACTGTTTCTGTAGTACAGTATTAGTGTAAACTTTACGCAATCTTGCCAGAAATCAGGTCGATAACTAGTCAGAATTCATAGCGCTAGGAGATGTGAAGAGGAAATTAAACTGGTTGCAGTTCCAATACGTTTGAGGATACTTAGGAACAGAAATCTGCTCGACTGTGCACTACTGACTCTCATTTAGTATATCACATATTGTTCACACGCCTTTTCAAATTCTGGCAGAAGTTTATAGCTTTATCTTCAATACAGTTTGCCCTGAGTGACTAACGAAAATCACATCACGTAGGGCAGGCTAACCTCTCATACTCCAAATCACCTTCCCGTCATAGAGTTTGCTTGATGTTTATCATACCACATAATGTAATTACTGAAGGCGATGTGGATCATGATATTAGGCTCTGAGGTCTTGGCTTTAGTTCGAGATGGCTTCTTTGCGTTATGCATTGTGGATTGTGTCAGGGAAGCAGATCATTCTGAAAGTTTCTTCTATTTTCACCTGCTAATCATCATTCCGCTACTGATTGTACTTATATACGAGGGTGAATAAAAAAGTAAAGGCAGTTTTTAAATGACGCGGTAACCGGGACAGAGAGGAGTTGCCGCATTGCGCAGTATTGACAGTCCCTGTTGAAGATTTCAGCCATGTGTAGAACAGCGCTCTGCCTTCAGTCGAGTGGCAGCAACGAGGGCGAAAACATGGACGTTCCTTTGCAAGATCGCACCATCGAAGAACAACGTGGCGTAGTGCAGTTTCTTTGGGCAGAAGGAATGAAACCTGTGGAAATTCACCGTCGTATGTTGGCTCAGTATGGACAGAGCACCATGAGTCAACGAGAGGGTTATGAGTGGGTGGAAAGGTTTAAATCGGGTCGAAAACGTGTTAATGATGAAGTTCGTTCTGGTCGGCCATCAACATCGCGCAGCCGAAAAGCTTCTTCTCCGCAGGAATACAGAAACTAGTTGAACGTTATAAAAATGCATTGTGTTGCAAGGGGACTATGTAGAAAAATGATATGTAAAATTGCTCACAGTTTCTTCTATTAAAGCCGTTAAATGTATTTTGCCTTTACTTTTTGATTCTCTCTCGCATCAATAACCCCTGCTGCGTGCAATATCCCTGACCAAGCAACACATTTTCAAATGTTGACTTCGTTTCAGATCCTACACTTAGTTCTTTGTAAGGTTAGGAATATTTAATTAAAGAAGTTTTCATGCTGCTATTGAAAATAGCTTGATAAACGATGCTGTATGACTCTCTGATCGCGAGAGTGAAGAGAGGAGAAGGAAGAGCGGAAACTATTTGTCTAATCCTGTGTTCGCCGTGCTGTATGTAGAAACTCTCTCTTTCGACTGATACATTACAAATTCAAATTTCCAAAACCCACGAATCGGAAAAAGACACAAGCTTAAGCTCATGATGTAACTGATTTATTGGATGTGTGTCTGGCTCAAAGGCTTCATACTCGCTTATTGTGACGTTTTTATCACAACTCGAGAACAAAGCGGCCTGTCATTGGTAAAAAATTGCCTCTTATTTTCTACAACTAACGGTTACCAGCGCTGATCCCAGTGGCCGTTCGCCTACTGAGATTGTGGGTTCGAATCCTACCGACGGCATGGTTGTCTGTCTGTTGTGAGTGTTGTGTGTTGTCAGGTAGAGGTCTCTGCGACGGTCCGATCACTCGTCCAGAGTAGTCCTATCGACTGCGATGCGTCTTTGTGTGTGATCTAGAAACCTCGTGAATGAGGAGACCCTGGTCCTCTGGGGGGTGTTGCGCCAAAAGAAAATCACTGTTACAAGCGACTGACAGGGACGTAATCACAGCAGTATGCCAGATTATGTTTCATCTCTGCTTTATGTCGTTATTAGTCACAACCCTCTTACGTCACTGTCCGTCACCTATCCTATTCGTGCTCTTCGTACATTGCCATCCCATCAGTGTTTAATCGGCCCCGGCTGAACGTGTACAGACCCGACAAGTGATGTTATATTAGGCATACTGACTGAGTTGGAGGTAATTCCGGACCGAGAACCGATAAATCCCACAGGATGCAAGGCGAATTAACTTTACCTTTTAAGTATGTTGTTGGAAGAGGCACATTGAAACGTTTGGAACTGAGTTTCGGAGCTGCAGTTTTAGCGAAATATGCCTTGTAAGAACTCCCAGCACAGTTTTCGTCTTAACAGTGGCTGAGATAACTTGCTCATGCGATGAGGCAGCTTAGCATGACAGTCCCCTGACACTGTAAGAGGAAGCTTCGCTCAGGAAGCTCAAAACCCTCATTGTTACGCTGGCTCTATTTCTGTCATTTACTTTAATTTACGTCTCTGCTTATTTCCTCGTGTGTTGCAGAAGATCTGGGTTTGAATGGCAAAATGTCAGAACTTTGAACGCCACCCACGACACGACTTGCCGATTTCTGTAAACTTTATAAAATACGAAGCGATTACTGGAAACTTATATTCACTTCCTGTTCCCTTTTAAAATAATACACAATTTCTGTACCTCTTCTATGACTAATGGCCATTTTGTGCGGCGTGCCTTCCGATGAGTTGAAGTTCTTCGGTGTACAGAGCGTTTTGCGAATTGGCTGGTTACAAGCGAAGTACAAGGATTTTAACATGTTGCTTGCTTTAGGTACTTCCGAAAATTCTTTTGTAACTGCTGTTGTAGAATGTACCTCGAGATCAGAGGTTGAAAAATATTTCTGGATGTGAGGTTATTTTCTTAACTTCAAAACAATTTTGTGCCTCCACTACAACATGCCAACAGTTATATTGTAGGCTACTTTAATTTATAAAATATGTAATGACAAACTGACATTGAGGGAGGAACGGAAGCTGAGGGTGTTTGAGAACAGGGTGTTGAGGAGAATATTTGAACCGAGGAGAGATGAGGTAAAGGGGGAATGGAGGAGACTGCATAACGAGGATCTAAATGATTTGTACTCCTCACCCAAAATTTTGCGAGTGATAAAGTCTACAAAAATGAGGTGGGCTGGGCATGTGGCGAGTATGGGTGAGGAGAGGGGGTGTATAGGGTCTTGGTGGGGAAACCGGAGGGAAAGAGACCACTGGGGAGATCTAGGCGTAGATGGATGGATAATATTAGGATGGATCTTCAGGAGGTTGGATGTGGGACTGGATTGGACTGGCCCAGGATAGAGACAGGTGGCGGACGGTTGTGAGTGCAGTAGTGAGCCTTCGGGTTCCGTGAAATGCGGGGAATTTCTTGATTAGCTGGAAGCCAGTTAGCTTCTCAAGGACTCTGCACCATGGAGTAAGTAAGTATGTAAGTAATGACAAAAGCCACTATGAAAGCAGTAACCGTTTTAAATTAGTTCACATTTTATGGATCACAAAATATTAGCAGGGGGTAACAAAGGAAATCATTCGCTGGCTGGAGAAGCGAATATTTCCGCGAACCTATTTGCATTGGCGAAACCTTCTGCAAGAAACTGTCGGTATATTTCCATCAATTTACTACCACATCCCCAGAAATACTCTCGGATACATTGTCCCCCTTTATCCACTCGTTTGTTACCGACAGCGCCGTTAAATAAACCACAGATAAACATAATTAAGTTTGTAGATAATTGCCTCATAGATTAATATATGTTTTGTTACAAGTGTAACATTCTAGTGTGGTAGCTGAATTTTGTGTCAGAAACATGATGTCTAATTTAATATAACTTCTTCTTCTTCTTCTTCTTCTTCTCCTTCTTCTTATTATTATAAAGCGCTACAACCTGTATAAGGTTCTGACTTGCTCAAACACTTTATTCCAACTACCTCTATTCTGTGTTACTTTCTTCCAGTTGCGTAAGTTTGTGTTCTTTATATCTTCCAAAAAGTCATCTTCTCAAAGTGTTTTAGGTCTTCCAATTGGTAATTTAATGTAACTTAATCACTTAAACCTCGGACAGCTGAGTTATTTCACACACACATGCGCGCGCACGCACACGCGCGCGAGCGCACAAACACATACACACACACACATAGACACACACACACACACACACACACACACACACTGCTTCGGTTAAGGAGAAGAGGCTTCTTCTAAAGTAATTAATTGACTTAAACATTTACACGTGAAATACTTCGAGAAACTGTATTAGTTTCATTATCAGAATAAGAAATCCATACAGAAATTTTGATGTTTCTACAGATACTGACTGACTCATTTTAAAGTAAAAGGATTCATAAGAAGAAGAGATGACCATACGGACTGAACGTGGTATTAACAAGCCGGGTTGCGATGCTGCGTCTCTGTTGCATCATAATTTTGATTGTTGTATCAACGGACAGCTCTTAAATCCTGTGCCATGCAAAGTAGATAGATTAGAACATGGCTGCATTCCGGCGGCTTATCTCGCGGTCATACCTCGAAATCTAATTGCTGCAATATGACAAAAGTCGTCAAGGGACGTTCATTTAAGTTCCCAGATAATTAATCTGAGTTTGAGATTCTAACTTTCTGCAACCAGTTAATTTCGAAGTTTAATTTTGGGATTTCTTGTTTTAGATAAGAATTGCAGGATGAAACATTGTGTATACCCTGTACCCTATGTGTAGTTTTCGTGTTGGGGTAGTAACATTGAATTCAACTTAATCTGATTGTGAGGCATGTGTATCGCAGTGGTAGCCGATACGGTGTGTTTTGGGATCTTTCGTAGTTGCATAAAATAAAATTGCCAAGTATCTATCCTTCCGATCTCCAAGAAGTAGTTGTCGGATCGGCCCACGATAAGTATGAGGCAGGTACTATAAACCTAATTATCTTTATGTGCATAAAAACGTGTTGTGTCGAGTTTAGTTGTATTCTTTTTTAAGTTCTTTTCCTGTTTCACACTCGGAAGCTTTACATAAATAGTTATGGTGTTGTGAAGATCGTTAGAATGAGATTTGAATCACCTTTTTACCATCCAGTGTATAGGTTACTTCTGTCTTGTTGGGCAAACGTAACAGGTTTTAAAATGTCACTTTTATTTTCTGTTAGAGTTATGGGGTCCGAAATATCTCATGTTTCGCTTAGACCATGTCACCAGTAAATGGATAATGTGCAGTACAACATTCACGTAATTACTGAGCTATAGTCATAGACCTTAAGACTTCCCCTGACCACCTTTGATGTGTTTTGGATCGTGCATCATTTTGTTAACTGAAGAATAAGAACCAAACAGATGCCACGTATTTTACTGTACTTCTTATATGCTCAACATGTTTCAGGCACTACTACGTAAATCATCAGGAGCTCACGACTATAATGTTGATTACCACATTGGTCGTCTCGTTCTTGAGTTGTTGTAGGTTGGAAGTTAGGTGCGGGTAGGCTGGAATAGTGACCGGGTTGCAGCTGCAACCGGGACACTACTATAAGAAGTACAATAAATAAGTAGCAACTAGTTGCTTCTTATTCTTCAGTTTTTCCCCTGACCTCGTTCTGTGTATTCATTAGCCTTGTATTAGGTGTCAGTATATCAGTAATCGATCAATAATGAACCACAGGCTCCAAAAATAAATAACTTAGGAATAAAAAGATGAGAACCTTGGAGCTTAAACTTTTTTTTATTTCCACACAGAATTTTTAGAAGAATTTATTAAGCAGGAGAAGTTGAACTATCTGTAGGCTGCTGGAATTAGCTTGGAATAAAGTCTGTCAGTGATGATGATATTTATCGGATTCCGTAACAGAGCACAGTAAGCTTTACACTCGCTTTAATATTAGCTTTGACTTGAGATATTTCTACGCCCGTAATATGGGAATGCCAAACATGTCTATCAGCAGGCTTGCTACATCCACGAACCTTGTCAAAGTATTAATAATGAAACCCAATTAAATCCCCGCGGTTTCCGTATTTCGAGGCAAAATAAAATCATTTAAAATTATGGCTGTTGTTAGGATAGACGGTATGTAAGAGACAATTAAGAATTTAATTAATTTCAGTCGGCATCAGCATGTGAACGAATGCCAGCAATATATGAAATGTTCATTGTGGTGTGCACACAAAATAAATTCAAGAGCTAATTTGTAACACAGTTTGTATTAAACCGGATAATTATTGACAGAATTTAAACAGATTGAAACAAACTGACATATTTAAATATTCTTTCTTTTGTATCTTTAGAGTCCGAAGCGTTTCTAGATATCACCTTCTTCTCCAGAAAGATAATATGTGTTGCCTTTACCAAAAGTAGCCCAAATATTTGAGTCACCTCATTTTTAGTGTCTGAAATTGTCGTTTATTCAAAATGGCCTAGCTTATCTTAGCGTAGAATATTATACATAAGTTAGACTGAAGGCAAACACTTTAGCAGTTTACGTTTACTCCAAGGTTAGATATTATAGCCTTCAGTATTCTGCAGGGAATGAAAACCTTTCTCTTCTAATTTATTTTTATTGCTGTAGCAAAGCTGATCTATTGACTGACTCTTTAATTTATTATTGTTCTGTGTAGTGAAAATGAAAGAAATGTCGAACTGCAAAACCACAGAGGAAACTGACTGCAGACAAACGAAGAGTAAGAAAAAAGAAATATGTATTGAATGACGATAATAAGTAGTGCGAGGAGAAAATGTGTAAGAGGAAGAAAGAGGTAGTAATAGGAAATCCTGATAAAATGTGTAGAGAAATAAGAATATAGAAAGAGGCAGAAAATACGAAAATTGTCGCTAAAATACACTGTGGAAAAATGAAAGGGAGGAAAAAGGAAAAAGAATGTCGAATAATGTAGAGCGAAGGAAAAGAAAATGGAGAATAATAAGGAGGAGGAAAGAGGGCTAGATACAGTGAGATGACAAATTATAGAATTAAAAATCAAAGGAAAAATGAAAGAGTTACAAGATATAAACTCAAAAAAAAAAACGAAGTGAGGAAGGACGGAATTACGAGCGGTCCATAAGTGTGAAGAGTGACAACGATTGTTTATAAATGGGAGGTCAAATAAATACATTTGACTAATTAATTAAAATGTCATGTGGATAAATAATTGCATAAATGTGATGGTAGAAAACATTAAATTTAAAGAAATGATAGGTATAAACAATAAAACAAGAGAAAAATACAAGAAGTGATTGAACATATTCCGCTTCAGATAACCGACCAATTGATCTTACGAATATAGAGGGATTTCTTTTATAAACAAGACCGCTAAGATTAAAGATTAATAATACAGTCAGAAAGAAAATGGAAAACCATAAAGTACATACGATGTCCGAGACGTAAAGTCAGTACGGCCTTCAGAATATCATGAAGGTGAAGCATAGCTCTAGTCGGGACATGGCACTGGCTGCTGTAACAAGGCCGCCAGTATTGTAAAGAAACTTTACAGGATGCTGTCGGCACCACAGTTGTAACACATCCTGTGACGTCTGCTCAACAAAGGCGAATAAAGCGTCCATCATGCGCCCCACATCTAGATTCAAATATAAAAGAATGGTTGATGTCAAAGTAGAATCTAAACGGAATAAATATTGGATGACGCTCAACATTTAGAGTATTTTCCTTTGTAAATACTCTAAGTACAAGTATCCAATAGTGACGAGTAAAGCCTCGCCTGTCCACACACGAGGAAATGAAAGGAAAAATTGAATATAAAATTCGTTATGTAAACAAGACATTCGCCTTAAAATGGAATCGCCAAGTGGCTGAGTAAACAGCACTCCGAATACGTCGGTCAATATAGCCGACGACAAACAGATAGGGAGCCAAGTGGCCACCATTACATGGCATTTGCCGTATAACCTGCAAATAACTTGGCTGATTTCCAAAAGAAACTTTGTGGCCATCATATATTTCCCACCCCCTTTCCAGAGCTGTAAGAAAGAAGCAGGTATATTTTCAAGTAACTCTAGGTTAGACGTCGTAACAAGCCGCTTAAATTCAACCTTTTGCGCTAGTAATCGTGACGTAGACTTTAAAGCTCATATAGCGGGGATTTATTACAATGGGTTCTTCTCTTCCGGTAGGGTTCGTTTCTATGCAGATTAAGAACAGCATTCAAGGAGGTGCAGTACAAAGTACACACAAGTAAACATAGATTATAGAAAGTTTATTCATTATATCATCCAAAAAATGCATTCCGTGATACATCATTTATGACATATATCAACTCCTTCATGTTTCGTCACCAAGGTGTCTTCGTCAAGGAGTCATTCCAACAAAGGTATATAAAGCCAGTGTGCCTCTACGTGTTACTCTCCTCCTCATAAGGATGATTAAAATTCATGTCCGTCCGTCCGTCTGTATGTTTCCCAAACAACATATTTTGACGATTTTAATAATAATGATACCGTCAAATGCTACAAATATGTGGATGTTGTTTTATGTCACAAGTACCTAAAATGTTATCGGCAGCGGAAGCTATATATAGGCTAACGCACCGCCTAGAAGTGGGCCGGGTAACATAGTCGGTATAGCGACTGGCTACGGGCTGGACGGTCCGGGGATCGAATCCCGGTGAGGGCGAGATTTTCCGCACCTGTCCAGACCGGCCCTGGGGTCCATCCAGCCTCCTGTAGAATGGGTACTGGGTGTTTCTCGGGGGTAAAGAACGGCCGGGGCGTGACGCTGACCCCTTACCCCTTCTAGTGCCGTGGGCAAGACAGAGTAGACCTATAACTCTACCCCCCCCCCCCCCCCGGGGCCGACCGCCCCTTCAAAACCCCCCCGTTTTTTTATGGGGGCACCTTTCCCTTTTCCTTCTCTCCCTTAAAGGGTAGAGGGGGCCCCCCCCTCTTTTCCAATTTTG
>Ga0123355_10003954_pt1 | contig 21455 bp, 17 predicted proteins | sample TergutEmb28metaG_3_FD_89872 | JGI IMG/M metagenome (GOLD analysis project Ga0123355, IMG submission 89872) | Embiratermes neotenicus P1 segment gut microbial communities from Petit-Saut dam, French Guiana - Emb289 P1 | ecosystem: Host-associated > Arthropoda: Insects > Digestive system > Gut ...
AGTAGTATTACTCAACTCATTATAACTCAGTTTATTATAACTAAAGTTATTATAATTCGGGCTTAGATTTTGCGGCTTATGTGCCGTAAAATTTGCGGGTTCAGAAGTGCAAATATTAAGGGGTTGGCAATGTAGGTGTTGCGCTTCCGTAGGTGTAGTAATTTTGTGGTCGTGATTATAGCCCATGTACTCACCTTCGGAAGTGTAGCCCTGTTCTGTGTCGGGGTTATAATCGGGAGAAGGCTCTACATATGGGTCGGGATTTTCGCCATCACCGATAACTGGCGAAAGAAGATAAATTTTGTTTGGCTTGTTAAGCCCCTGTTTCTTTTCCTCTACTAGCGAAAGGTCTTTCAGCTCTTGCATGACTTTTGTAACGGTACGTTCTGATATGCCGAGCTGCTGTTCCATTTCCTCACGTTTGAAGTAGATGTACACTTCGCCGCTTTCGTCATGCCAATTGTTTTTAATGCTTATCTTGTGGCGGTCAAGAAGTAGGGTATATAGGCTACGTGCGTTGTTGCTTATTCTATTTCCCGCAAACTCGCCTGTGTACAAAAATCTTGGCATCTGTAAAAATGCACTGGTAACGATTACTTGGCGGGTGTATCTCGTGCGCTTGTTTGTAGTGCTTGTGTTGTTTTTATTCGTCATATTGTTTTTTTCCTCTCATGGCTGATATTTAGTCACAACTTCAACGATAGAAAGGCACAAAAAAAGCCCCTGTGAAATTTACACAAGAGCCTTTTCATAATAGAAATGCGCCTTAGTTTTGGTCTTTCCTTGGTCTTTATAGTTGCTTTGAATTGCCAGTATTGACTTATGATTGCTTGTATTTACTTCGCTGAAACCCTATAATAATGCGAGTTTGAGATAGCTGTAACAAGTTAGCAAAAGTTGTTTAATCTGTTGCGAAAAAAGAAGTAAAACTTGACTGGCTAACCCCCCTGCGATTTCAACTAAAACGTGAAATTATCCGGGTCTGGGCCGGTGCGTAGGTTTTTGTTTAGGCTGTCTATTGCGTATATTTCCTCTGAGGTTAGGGTGACGTCGAATATTTGTAGGTTGGATTTCATTCTGGCTGGGTTGGAGGATTTTGGGATGGTCATTATGCCTTGGTCTATATCCCATCTGAGAATGATTTGGGAGGGGGTTTTATTGTATTTTTTGCCTATGTCAATTATCAGCGGCTCGTCAAATAGGGTGGATTTGCCTGCGCCAAGGGGGCTCCAGGCTTCCATGGCTATGCCAAGCTTTTTGCAATATTCGATTAATGGCTTTTGCGTAAGGTAGGGGTGCAGCTCTACTTGGTTTACCATTGGGGTAATTGTCCAGGCTTTTTGTAGCTCGTCTAGGTGGTATGTTTGGTAGTTGCTGAAGCCGATGGCCTTTGCCTTGCCGGTTTTGTAGATTTTTTCAAGCTCTAGCCATGCAGATACGTATTTTTCTTTAACTGGCCAGTGGATAAGGTATAGGTCTACATAATCTGTGCCAAGGTTGGCCAGGCTTTTTTCGAATTCTGCCGGGATGGAATCTTCACGCAGCGCGCCATTGGTGGCTTTGGTGGTTATGATAAATTCTTCCCGGGGTATGCCGCTTAATTTTATTGCTTCGCCTACATTTTGCTCGTTGCCGTAGCCATGGGCAGTGTCTATGCGCCTGTAGCCGGCGTCTATGGCGCTTTTAATTTCTGCTGTGCCTAGGCCATATGTGCCAAAGCCAATTAGCGGGAATTCTAGGCCGTTGTTTAGCTTAACATTCATGGATATCACCTTTCTAATGCCCAGTTTATCCCAGCCGTAATAAGGCGGATGGTTGCTGGGTTTTGGTTGGATTCTTTACGGTGGGTGGGTACGATTACTATGGCCTTACCATTGCCGTAGTTATGGTACCAGCCTGCAATGCCCTGGCCATGCAGGCTTTCAGATGTTAGGAAAACATTTGTATTTTCCTGGTCAACATCCACTACATAAAACTCGTCCATTAGCTGGAAATCGTGGCTGCCGCCCAACTGCCCCTTGTAGCTTACGAGGCAATGCTCGTCAGGGTGGCTTATAAAATAGCCCCTTAGCATTTGAATATACTTAGAACCCTGCGGGTATGATGCAATGGCCGCATGCAAGGCTATTATGCTGCCACCAGCGGCTACGTAGGCTTCAATTTTCTGGTCAATTTCCGGGGTTAGCCAATGGGTTACGTTATCGCTTTCTGGGTTAAGCCTGTTTTCCACGCCCATTATTATGGCTGCTGGGTTGTTATCCAGTATTGCGGGTAAATCTGCCAGCTGGGAATCCGCTAGGGTTTCCCCGGCGGCTTCCAGTGCGGCCTTTACTGTGGGGTAGATGTTTTCGTGAGGGTGGTAAAAATCCCCTAGAAAAGAATAAATCATGAATCGCTCTCCAGGGTTTCTATCACAAGTTTGAGAGTTTCAGTTGCGTCAAAATATCCGTAACGGCCAGTGCCCCATTCCCCGTACTGGACCATAGGCATCCCCATCATCTCCAGCTTTTTGGCCTTGCCCTTGGTATCCTTTATCCAGAAGGCGATATGATGCACGCCCTCACCCTTCTCGTCCAAAAACTCGCGCCATGTGGAAGGTTTCTCGTCCGGCTGGATAAGCTCGATATCAATACCTTCGCCCACCTTCATAAAGGCAAGCTTTGCCCGTGCCTCGCAGGGTTTGCCCCTGTAGGTGGCATGGCTTTTCTCGATAGCATCAGTTTCAGAAATCTCTGGCATGGGCAGCCCAAGAAAATCTGCATAATCCCGGGCAGTTTTCTCGATATCCTTCACGATAATGCCAATCTGGGCTACTTTTCCTGTTTCTAGCGGTTGCAACATAAAAATCATCCCTTCTAAGATTTGTTACTAGAATTTTATCACATTTTTGGCAGGAGTTACATATAATAATAAAACCGTTCGGATTAAAACCATGGGCTTTGCCACTTGAAAGAAGCGAGGCAAAACTTTAACTTTATATTTATATGAAAGGACAAGATATATGGCTGGGATTGCAGGTATAGTTAATTATAGGAAAACAGCGGCAGAGGCGGCAGATATTTGCCAAAACATGCTGGAGGGTTTAAAGGTTAGGGGAAAGGATGTTACTGGTACATATATTTCAGAAGAGGTTTGCTTGGTGCATACGGCTTATAAGGCCGCTAGGGATGGCAAGCAGCCAACGCGGGCGTTTTTTGGGCAGAAGGCTTATGTGATTGTTTTCGACGGCGAGATATATAATAGGGAAGAGCTACGAACAGAGCTTGCGAAGCTAGACCATCGCTTCCAAGACGATAGCGACGCTGCGGTGGCGTTGCATGGATATATTGCCTGGGGGGCGGCCTGCCTGGATAAATTTGTGGGCATGTTTGCTTTTGCAGTTTGGGATAGCGAGAAGCTGTTTATGGCCAGGGATAGGCTTGGGCTGCGGCCGTTGTTCTATTCTGTAGGGCGCGCAGGGCTTGTTATTGGGTCAAATTTAAAGGCGGTTCTGGCACATCCGGATATACATCCCATTATAAATGCCAATGGAGTGCAAGAAATTTTGCTACTAGGGCCAGGTAAAACCCCGGGCAGCGGGCTGTTTAAAGATGTTTATGAGATTATGCCAGGGCATTTTGCGATATATTCTGCCATGGGATTTAGCCAGACGCGGTACTGGCAGCTAAAGGCACGGCCACATCGTGAATCATTTAACGAAACTCTGGACAACATAAGAACTCTGTTAAAAAACGCCGTTAAAATGCAGACCGGGGGCGATGTGGTTACATTGTTGTCTGGTGGGTTAGATTCTAGCCTTATGGCGGCAATGTCTGGGGCGCGTAGAAGTTTTTCCCTGGATTATATCGGTAATGATAGGCATTTTGTCGCTACGGAATTTCAACCAGAAAGCGATGGCAACTATATTACTCAAATGGTACGGCATTTGGGGCTTAGCCATAAGGAAGTAGTGCTGGGTAGCGACGAACTAGCCGATGCCCTAGAGGCCGCCACCGCCGCCAGGGGCTACCCCGGCATGGCAGATGTTGATGCTTCGTTGCTACTTTTCTTGCAAAAAGTTGGCGAGACAGCCTCCGTTGCCCTATCTGGCGAAGGCGCGGATGAAATTTTTGGCGGCTACCCATGGTTTCAGGATGAAAATAAGCTTGCCCTAATAGATAAAACGACATTCCCGTGGGCGCAATCCATAGAGTACCGTGCTAGCTTCATAAGCCCAGAAATACAATTATCTCCCCCGGAGGAATTCATCAAAACCTGTTTCGGCAAAACCCCGGTAGATATTCTCTACGACGACAGCCCAACAGAAGCCAGAACCCGCAAAATGTTCATGTTATGCCTAAGTTGGTTCTTGCAGACTCTATCCGCCCGCAACGATGCAATGTCTGCGGCTGCTGGCGTGACTGTACGCGTGCCATTTCTGGACCATCGTCTTGTTGAATATTTATACAATGTGCCATGGGAGCTAAAAAACCACAAAGACCGCGAAAAAGGCCTGCTTAGGGAGGCTTTAAAAGGCGCGCTGCCCGAGGCTGTTCTCTGGCGCAAAAAAAGCCCATTCCCAAAAACACATAACCCAGCTTACCTAAGCCTTGTGCGGGATAAGCTTGCGGCAACCCCTTACGACGCGCCAATTTTCCAGTTTGTATCACGAAAATCCTTGGGCAGGCTTTTGAAAGAGGATTCTGGCGTAAACTGGTATGGCCAGCTTATGGCGCACCCGCAAACCATGGCGTATTTTTTGCAAATAAATGCTTGGATGAAAGAATATTCCGTAAAAGTGGAGTAATACTTGCGAAATATGGCGAATGTGGTAGAATAACCCTAAGAATATGTCCGAAGGAGGATTATCATGATTGATTTCAAGCAAGAGATTACAAAATTTAAGCCCGTAATGACCGTTGATGAAGTGGAAACAAATATGCGAGACGAAATTGTGGATATTATGGATTTGCTACAATATATTTCAGGTAAGTCTGTGGGTGAAGTGGTTAAGGCCACTAGAAAGCCAGCCAAAACAAAGGAATTAAATATAGAAAACAATGACGAGTAAGAAGGTGTGCCTACATGCAATGTCCAAATTGTGATACTAAATATAAAACAGGAAAAAAATGCCCAGTTTGTAACATGGACGTGGTGCTTTACGATGGCATAACCAACCTGTCCAACAAGCTTTACAACAAAGGGCTTGATAAGCTAGAAAACTCTGACTTTACCACAGGTATAGAGCTGCTTAGAAAAAGCGTTAGCATAAACAGAAGCAATATCCCTGCCCGCAACCTACTTGGCCTCGGGCTTTTTGAGGTTGGCCATGTGGGCGAGGCTGTTAAGCATTGGGTGATAAGCAATATGCTTTCCTCCGACAAAAATCCCGCAGCCGCTTATATAGAAAAAATTGAGAAAAACCCGCGCAACCTAGAAAAACTAAACGAAGCCATAGTTATGTACAATCGCGCCCAGGAACATCTGCGGCAAAACAGTGACGACCTTGCAGTAATCCAGCTAAAAAAAGCCGTGGAAACCAACCCGCGCTTTATAGATGCCATGAACTTGCTTGCCCTTTGTCACCTGATTCAAAATGACAAAAATAGGGCTGCACCCATCGTAGAAAGAGTGCTTTCTATGGATGTGCACAACCCTGTGGCCGCTGGCTACGCTTCGCTGCTCAACCTTGGGCGCGGCAAGCCTGGTTTGCTTGCCCCTACCAAAAAACAGCCACAAGCCGCGGCTAAATCTAGCGGCGGCAGCACTTATAAAGCCATCAGCAGCATGCAAGAGAAAAAGGGCGCTGGCTTCCGCATTACAGAAATATTATTTTTTATCCTTGGTATCATTTGTGCCGCGGCGGTTGGTTATTTCTTGATAATGCCAGTTTTGCAACGGGAACATGCAGACGATATCGCTCGCATAAACCAAGACATACTGGCAAATGAAGCTAACCACCAAGCCGAGTTGCAAGCCCGCGAGGCAGAAATGGAAGCAATGCAGCTAATAGTTGACGAGTTTAACATCCTAACCAACCAACAGGCTCAACAAGCAGAGCTGCAAAGCCGCATTTTGGAAATACACAATGCTTACAACTACCTAAACGATGGCCTATACCAGCAAGCATTCCATATTGTAGAAAACGTGAACATGGACGGCTTCCCCCAAGATATAATAGACCGGGCAGCATATATCCGCGCCAGAGTCTACCCAGAGCTAGCCAGGCAATATTTTAACGCCGGCCAAAATGGCTTTAACGATAACGACCCGCCATTCGCCCTACCCAGGCTAGAACGGGCTTTCCGCTTCATGGACGAATCCGACCCAGATTTCAACGAACTACTGTTCATGCTGGGCAGTCTCTACTACGCTGACGGCAGGCTACAACTAGCAGAAGAACGCCTACTAACTCTGCGCGACCGCGCCTCAAACTTCCGCCCGCAAGCTACGTCTACTATGCTTAACAGTATTGCCACCCAGGCTGATTAACAATAACAAAACCGTCAGGAGTATCACCACCCGCACTTCATTTTTTCAAAAAGAAATGAAGTGCGGGTGGTGAACAAGGCTTTTGACGGTTTTTTATTTCTTCGTAAACTTTTGTATTGGACTCACGTATATTTTTTTGAAGACAACTTCAAAGGAGGAGAATTATGAAATCTATTTTTGGGTTAGATGATAATGTTGCTGCGGTGCTAAGTTACATTGTCCCACCTTTTTCTGGGATTGTGGTATTTATCTTAGAAAGAGAGAACCGCTTCGTGCGCTTCCATGCGCTACAATCTACCCTATGGTTCTTGCTGCTGTTTATTGTAAGGTTTGTAGTTGGGCTTGCTTATGCAATCCTTACGGCTATTCCGTTTTTTGGCAGGGTAGTTGGCGCAATAATTGGGCCGTTTACTGGCCTGGCGGCCTTTGTTTTCGGCGCGTTTTTTGTAGGTTGTATGTTGCTGCTTATTTTAAAGGCCTACACAAAAGAAGAATTCAAGCTGCCTATAGTGGGCGAGATTGTTTGGAGCCGTGTTAATATAGTGAAATAAATGAGAAACGGTCTCGCACGAGAGGCACCTGAAACGCCGAGATAAGGCGTTTCAGGCGTTTTGCCGCGACAGGCGAGACCGATTTCGAAATATTTCATTAGGGTTGATACCCTATGCCTATATAAAACCCCTCGGCAAATTTACATTTTGCCGGGGGTTTTTATATCCGTTATTATTTTTGCAAAAATTTTCTCCCGCTCTGTGGAGGTGTCGTACATTGTGAAACCGTGATTTTGTAAATAGCTGTTGGCGGTTTTGTTGTATGCGATATTTTCTTCTGCTAGTTTTGTTCGCTCGATATCGTTAAGGCCATACGTCCAGTCATGCTTATTGTCGTATTTTTTCATATCGCTGGCTTGCTGGCTTGGAGTTTTGTTGTTTAAGCTAAGGCCAATTAGTGTAAAATGCTCTTTTAGGCTTGTTATCCCGTACATATTTAATATGGGCAGTATTTGTTCAAAATCGAATGCCCAGCCTTCCAGCACGAATGGGTTTTGTTTCAGCGCGCCCTGTGAGCAGGGGAACAGCCCCCGCCCAGCCGGGGATGAAAACATACCAAGAAAATGGCCAATGAATGGCGCTATGTTTTTTATGGTTTCACCACACCCAAAGCGAATGTTTAACTGCGGGAAGGCCTCACTAAAAATAGCCACAAGCCTGTCGTTGTTTATTACAAAATAATTTAATTCTTCGCCTATTTTACGCGCCAGAGTTGATTTGCCGGCCCTGCCTGTGCCGGAAATTATTATGTTTTTCAATTGGCCGGTCTCCTTTGCCAAATCTTATAAATGCGTTATGTTTCGTTGCACTATAGATATACAGCCACAACGTTTATTCTACGCCACTCACATCCAGCTGCACAGCCCGCCCTAGGCCAAACGAGTACACTAAAACCTCTTTCACCCTTAACGAAGTCGCCTCTTCCAGGGCTTTTTTATAAATAGCCATCTGCACACTATGGGCTTCTGGCCGGGAGTCGCTTTTAAAATCCACCAGCACAATACCGTCATCTTCCTCAAAATAACAGTCGATAATCCCATGCACCAAAATATTATCGGCCTCATTCCCAAGCCCATCTTCCGGCTGCGAGGCGAACACCAAAGCATCTAGCCCATTAAAGCGAAATTGCCCACTGCCAAGTGAGAGGACGAAAGGGGCTTCCCTGTATAGGGATTTTGCATTGCGGATGCGCGCTGCCAGGGGGGAGTTTATTAGCTCTGCTATTTTTTTGCGGTCTATAAAAGTTGCAATCTCTGGGGACAGTAAGTTTTTTTCAGTCAAGTTTTGTATCAGGGCCTCTATTGCCGGGTAGCTGGCAGGGGAAGCAAATGCTCCATAATCCATATGCTCTGTGATAGTATGCAAAGCCGTACCCAGCTCTGCCGCACTAGGGGCAGCCTTTGCCGCCATAAACTTGGGTGGCTCAAAAATAGGCGGCGGTTCACTACTAACCATACTATCTGGCGTAACATCATAAAGCCGCCGAATCTCTGAAATAGAAAGCTTAGAAGGCACGCCTGGCGGCTGGCATCCCCGTGGCAGTGTTGTGATGGCTTCTGTTAACGTCTCGTGGCCGGGTGCTTGTGGGGTAGGTTTTATTTCAGTTGGTCGGATTTTCCGACCAACTGAATTTTCACCCAACGGTTCTACAGCCCTGTCGGCCAAAAGTTTAATATCATTCAAAGACCACTTATTAAACTCAAAACATGCCGGGTGATTATAAACCTCATCCGGTGGCGTACTCCTATCCCCCGCAAAAATTTCCCAAACATTCCTATGCCGCAGCAGGCATGGCATTATCCAATCCAGATAAGACGCAGCACTACGGCGAAAATAGGCGGGCAGGGTGATTTGCCTGTGTGATTGCATGGCAGAGTATTTTTTCAGCGCGGCAGAGAAATCTCTGCTGCGGGCGGTTAAAACCAGCAAATCTTTTGCCCGGGTCATGGCCACGTATAGGCAGCGCAGCTCTTCAGATAAGCTTTCCCGGTGGGTTAGCCTGGCCAGGCTGTACCGGGCGATGGTATTAGCTCGGGTGCGTAGCTTGCTGTCTACATAATATGGACCAATGCCCATGTCTGGGTGCAAAATCACGGGCTGGCAGGTGCTGTCTGTGTTAAACTTGCCCCCCAAAAACGCGCATATCACAATGGGGAACTCCAGCCCCTTAGATTTGTGTATGGTCATGATTTTAACCCGATTGGCAGAATCTGCCACAGGTTCTACCGCAGTGGAGAAATTCTCCCCGGCCTCGTCAAGCTTTTCAATATAGCTGATAAAATGGAAGAGGGTTTTAAGGCTGGTTGCCTCAAATTCTATAGCCTTCTCCAGTAGCAGCCGCAGGTTTGCCTGGCGCACTAAGCCGCCCGGCATGCTAAGCACATGGGCGGGGTATAGGGTTTGGTCATAAATAAGCCCCATCAGGCGGCTAACGGGCAAATGAACACTAGCCTTGTGCCAACCCCCAAGCTGCGCAAGAAAACCCTCCAACCGTTGCCGCAGCCCCAAAATACTACCACCCAAAGCATATGCCTTAATGCGGTCAAAAAACTGTGCATCACCAGGCAGGCCGCCATCAAAGCAGCGTATTTCTAGCAAATCGTCAGGTGTAAGCCCGTACACTGGGGAATGTAGCACGGTAATAAGGTCGATATCCTGCCGCGGGTTGTCTGTAATGCGCAACAAAGCCAACGCCGTGCGGATTTCCAACTGGTCAAAAAAGCCGCTGTTCATCTCCGCTATGGCATCTATGTTGTGGTTCTTAAGCTCTTCAATCATTGTGCCGGCCTTGCTTCTTAGACCGCGCACCAAGATGGCAATATCCCCGGGCTGGCAGCTGCGTAGCTGGCCGCCATCGTACACTTTGCGGTTTGCCAGTAGCTTTTTTATGGTGGCGGCTATCATTCTGGTTTCTGCCACTATATTGTCTGGGGTTTCGTCGTCGTCCTCGGCTTCATCTGGGGTATCTTGCTTTTGGTCTAGTATTTCCACCCACATAGCTGGGGTGGTTTCTAAGGGAGGGTACTCACTACGGCCAGGGTACAGCGCGGCGTTTTTATCGTATTCCACCTCGCCAACTTCCTGGCACATAAGCTGCGAAAAGAAAAAATTAACAGCATCCAGCACCTCTGGGCGGCTGCGGAAATTATTAGACAGGTCTATGCATACATTATCATTGGACGGCAGGGAATATTCCATATATTTATCGCGAAAAAGCTTAGGGTTTGCACGGCGGAAGCGGTAAATACCCTGCTTCATATCCCCAACCATAAACCGCCGCTGGGCCACGGCAGAAAGTATCATATCCTGTATCAGGTTAGAATCCTGATACTCGTCAATAAGCACTTCATAGTACCTCTCGATATCCGGGTTAAGCTGGCCGCCGGGGTACAGCACTTGAATGGCCAAATGCTCTAAATCTGAAAAATCCAGTACATTGCGGGCGCGCTTTTCTTCATAATAAGCCACGGCAAAACGGCTGGCCAACCCCATAAGCGCCTTTACCCTGGGGGCAAGCGCATTTATATCTGCCTCCATTTTACCCGGCGGTGCAAAAAAAATCCCCTCAACCAGCCCCGTGAATTTTTTCTTTACTACATTATTGCGCAAATCCTGCGTTCGCGTTTTTAAATCTGGGTCAACATCATCCTTAGCCGTGATGCTGGGAATCCTATCTGCAAATGAAAAGCCCAAAAATGCATTGTAAAGCTCCTGAAACCCGGCGCCGCTTTCCACCACATCTTGCAAATCTTCAAGGTCTGCCAGCTCCATATCCAAAGTCTCTTCATACTTAATAGGCCCGCCGGGCAGCCCGCAAATTTCTATGGCCTGCTTAAGCCCTTCAATAATCCCATCCAGCCCAGTTGACAGCTCGTCCTTTACCACGCTAAACCATATGCTGCCGTCTATATCCCCCTCCATGCAAAAAAAGGCAGCGTATTCATCTGCCTTCCTAAGTGGAAATGGGTCTGATTCTATAAAATTGTAAATTTTGCGTACAAGCTCGTCTAGCCGCCCGTCGGTGGATTTCCCGCCGTATACATCTACTAAATCGCAAAATGCTTCGCTGTTTTCACCTTCGTATTCTGCTTCAAAAAGCTCGTCCATTACCCTGGTGCGCAACAGGCTTAGCTCTGCCTCATCGCCAATCCTAAAGGCAGGGTCAATATCCAGTAGCTGAAAGTTCTCCCGCACAAGTTTTGTACAAAATGAATGAATAGTAGAAATATCCGCCGTGGGCAACAATGCCGCCTGCCTCGGGTCAAATTCTTGCAGTTTATCTGTAATACGCTCTTGCATTTCTGCAACTGCGGCCTTGGTGAAGGTTACCACCAGCAGGCTGGTAATATCCACGCCTTGGCGCACATGGCGTAAAATCCGCTCTGTTAGCACGGCAGTTTTGCCGCTGCCTGCCGCTGCAGACACCAGGATATTGCGGGCATTGGAGTCAATTGCCTCTTGTTGTTTTGTGGTAAAGCTATTCATCTTTGGTTATACGGCTTATATCTGCGCCTAGGCTGCGCAGTTTATCTTCAAAACGTTCGTAGCCACGGTCTATATGGCAAACATTGCCTACTAGGGTTTCGCCATTGGCTGCAAGCCCGGCTACGATAAGGGCTGCACCCGCACGTAAATCTGTAGCATGTACAGTTGCGCCTTTTAGCCTGCAATTGCCCTTTACAACCGCCATACGCCCGTCAATTTTAATATTAGCCCCAAGCCTTTTAAACTCGCTGGCATAACGGTAGCGCTGTTCGAAAATATTCTCTGTAATAATACTAGAGCCATTGGCCTTACAAAGCAGAGCCGCCATTTGCGGCTGTAAATCTGTAGGAAAGCCTGGGTAATATGCTGTTTTAACTTCACACGCCTTTAGGTTCTCGTTGCCTTGTACGCGAATCCAATCGCCGCCTTCTTCAACGATACAACCCATCTCACGAAGCTTAGATGATAATGATTCCATATGCTTTGGTATTACGTTCTCTACGGTTACATCACCGCCGGTTATAGCTGCGGCTATCATGTATGTACCCGTTTCAATGGGGTCTGGGATTACGGTGTACTCGCCGCCGCCAAGTTTTTTTACGCCTCTTATGCGGATGGTGGCTGTGCCTGCGCCGGTAATTTTTGCGCCCATTTTATTTAGGAAGTTGGCGGTGTCTACCACATGTGGTTCTTTTGCGGCGTTTTCTATCATAGTTACGCCTTCGGCGAAAACGGATGCAATCATTAGGTTAATAGTTGCGCCCACGCTTGGGGAATCTAAATAAATATTAGCGCCCTTTAACCCGTCACAGCTTAAATGCACCACATCATGCTCGTCTGTACAATTTGCGCCAAGGGTGGTGAAGCCGCGCTTATGGTAGTCTATGGGCCGTACGCCAAGGTCGCAGCCGCCTGGCTGTGGCACTTCTGCCCGGCCAAGCCGCCCCAGCAGTGCACCCATAAAATAATAAGAAGCCCTTGTAGATTTTGCCATATTAGCGTCCAGCGCATGCTTAGACACACAGGTGGCATCCACCACAAGGGTATTATTGTTTGTAAATTCGCATTTTGCGCCTAGTGATTCTAAGGCTTTTGCTAGGTTTGTAACATCTTCTATCTGTGGTAAATTGTCAATAACAACAACGCCGCCACATGTGATAGCCGCCGGAAGAATAGCAACAGATGCATTTTTTGCACCACTCATAGAAACCTTACCGCAAAGCCTATTTCCACCTTTTATAGAAATATATTCCATATATATAAACACCCTCATAGAAAATGAATGATTTAGTCCCCTAAATGTAGCAAAAACAGTATACCATGAAAAATTTTATTATCAATAGCTAATTTACAAATTTGTTACATATTATTGTGCAAAATTTGACAAAGAGGTCAATATAGTAAAATATTTCGAGATTGGCCTCAATTGCCGTGGCAAAACGCCCAAAACGCCTTATCTCGGCGTTTCATGTGCCGCTTTGGCGAGGCCATTTTCTCATTTATTTCACTATACAGGACTATTGCTAAGATTATATCTTCGGGTTATAATATTCAAACAGAGCCTGGGATGCTCGACACCCTATTATTTTGAACCTACAGATGTAAAACGGGAGTCTTACATTGCATAGCCTACGCCGTGCCGCCCCGCGCGGAAGGCGGAACCTATGTTGCGGACACCCACCTAGCCAATGGCTAGGTGTCAAAATATAGGAACGGTATTCTGGGTTTTTTTGTACTAACGAGAGGATTATTATGGACATTGACGCCAACTTGCTGGCCATGGCAAAGCGCGAAATACAAAAAGGACAAGATTCAAAAGCCTTTGAAAAACTGCTGCTTAAATATGAAAAATTAATCTACTATATTTCCCGGAAATACTTCACAAGCCATGATGACGCCCTAGACGCCAGCCAAGAAGCAGCAGTAAAAATCTACAACGCAATAACAAAACTAAATATGCCCGAAACCGGCAGCCTAAAGGCATGGGTATGCACCGTTACAGCCCGCACATGCCTGGACATTTTGCGAAAAAAACGACCAGAAACCACAGAACTAATACCAGAAACCATAACAGAAACCACCCCTTCTGCAGAAACGATAGCCCTAGCCAATGAGCAAGCCCAAAAGCTAGCTACCGCAATACAAAACCTCTCAATAGACTACAAAACAATAATAATCCTACGGGACATGCAAGGCCTATCCTACGAAGAAATAGCCACAGCCCTAAACATAAACTCGGGCACAGTAAAATCAAGATTGTCACGGGCCAGGTTGAGGTTGCGGGATATGATTAGAGATTAAAACCGCCAGAGGCTTTGCTGGCCATACCCACAGAAACTTTTTTGGGGATGGGTAGAAGATGGCGGTTTTTATGTGTGTACATATGGTTTTGCGTTAGAGTTTTTCTGAAATTAAAAAGTATGATTTCAAAAGATATCTACTGGGTTTTTAGGCGATGGAAAGCAAGAGAAAATACGGGTTATTTCATGCTGTAGATGGTAGTTGCATCGCTGGTTTGATAATTTCGTTAATTATTATGTGGATTTTGAAAATGACGAATTACAATAATCCCCTATAAACAGCGGGTTTTCATCATGTTGCATTATCAAGAAACCATCATTCACCCCCAAAAAAGCCAAAAAAATGGTACCGTATGGTACCATTTTCATTAAATTATGGTACCATACGGTACCACAAAACAAAAAAACTTCAACATCGGGAAAGACATAACCCTAATGCTGAAGTTTTTTGTTAAGCTTATAAAATAGATGTGTATAGCGAAACATCTGGCAGTTTTAAGCAGGCTTTACACTATCCGGTAAGTTTTAACCGCACCATTATAATCAAACTTTACATATTCATTGGCGATTTCTATTTTTACGGAGGGGCAGCTGGCAGTTGCTGTTATTTTTGCGTTGGCGGGGGCGGAGATTTCGTATATGCTGTAGTCTACTATGCCGTTGGCGTGGGTAGAACGTGTGGGGTGCTGGGGTAGGGTTATTGGTTGGCCGTTTGCGCTTATTGTTACGGTGGGGGCGACGGGGCGCTCGGTTTTTATTTTATCGCTGCTAAAGCCCAGGCCTATAAGGTCAAACAGGGGGGCTTCGCTGCCTTCTACCACTAGAAAGATTGCGTGTTTTTGGTCTAAGTTGTCGATGGCTTCGTTTACATTTGTGCAGACTTTTGTGGTTTCGCTAGGGCTGTTGGCCGGTATGGTTACGCGGCCTATTTTTTTGCCGTGGGATGGTTCGCCTAGAAAGATATTTATTGCGAATTCTTGGGCGGTTAGCGGGGTTAGCCATAGGTTAATCTCGCTGTTGTTGCCGGGGGCTGTGCCGGCGAAGGCTGGTAGCCCGGCGCTTGGCGCGTTTAGGCCGCCAAAGCCAAAATGCTTAAAGCCGATTATATGGCCGCCGGCCACATTTGTTATTGGCTGGTGGTTTTCCCAGATATCCCAGGCATTTTGTAGAGTGTATGGGTGCGAGAAGTAACTGGCTATGCCTGCAGAATAATAATTGTACGGCGGCAGCCCGAAGATGTTTAAGCCTTCAGATGTAACTTGCGCGCCTTTATATTCGTTACCGTTGGCGGCTTTTGCAGTCCATTTTTTGCCGTCTGCGAATGGGTCGAACGCGCATATTCGCACCTGCCCGCCTTCACTAACAGGCTTTTCGTCCCATTCCACATGCATGGGGTCTACCATTGCCTGGCGCGCGTAACCAAAGCCCCGCGCTGCCCGGTGGTAAAACACATACCACATGTCGCCAATATTTGCCAGGCCGCCGTGGGTGTTATGGGCCGTGCCGCTTGCTATCAGGGTTTGGCCGTCTGCAGAAGGTACAACCGCCCTGGAATCCACAAGCACGCCACCGCTTCGCCATGGGCCAAGCGGGGTGTCTCCATAGGCATAACGCAGCGAGGAATTGGTGCTGCCTAGCCCATAATCCGGCCCAGAATATCCGCTAAACACCAGCACATATTTATTGCCAACTTTGGTTATGTCAAATGCTTCAAAATAATTGAAGCCAATCAAATCTTCATCTTGGAAAACATGCGGGTATTGAGTGCCCTCTGGGTCACGAAGCTCGCCGTAGCGTTCGCTGGATGGTATGAAATATTTTACGGCCTCTGTGCCGGGGCGCAGGGCGTACATGTTATTTTGGTCTAGCTGCCCTGCAAAAGCCTGCCTAAAGCCCCAGTATGCGTAAGCTCGGAAGCCAATTTCATAATCTGGGTCGCTGGGGTCTGTAATTTGCTCTACGCAAATGGCAGGGTCAAAACCTAGGACACTACCCGGGAAAACCCGGCCGTTTTCGTCTACATTAACTGTTTCAAACGGCCCGTCTGGGCGTTTGCTTCTGGCCACCATAGGCTCGCGCCCAGGGCCACGGCTGTGGGGGTACAGGTAATACCATTTAGTGCCGTCCCGGTGGGTAACTTCCGCCATATCTGGCGCGTACATAACATCCCAAAGCCCGGTATTTGGGTCTTGGTAAGTAAAAATAGGGCCATGGTCGCGCCAGGCTGTTAAATCTTCTGCTGGGGCAGACCACATGCGGATATCCGCGCCGCAATAGCTATCCATACGTAGGTCATGCGAGCCAATAATGTAAATGCGGAACTTCCCAGGATTGTCTGGGTCCTCAAAAACCCTAGGGCTGCCGTCTGGCAGATGCTCCCAAAGCGGTAGATACGGGTTTTGTCCTGCTAAATTGTTTTTCATAATTCATCACCTTTTTATTATATTAGCCCCATGGGCTTGGTTGTTAGTTACATTCACAGCTTAATACAATCCATTCAAAAGTCTCGCCTTCGTTCAATTTCAACTCTAACTGCTTGTCGCCACAAATCACCACGCCGCAATAGGGGTGGCTGGCGGTAAAGCTTGCTTTTTCCAGCTTGCCGTCTGCCCATGTTAGGCTGACCGTAAGCCCACCTTTAGCGCGTATGCCGCTAATTTCGCCGGCCGGCCATTCACTTGGCAGGGCCTTTAGCAGGTAAATTTTATCCGCTGTGCTTTGCACCAACATATGTGCAATGGCAGCCGTCGCGCCAAAGTTGCCATCTATTTGGAAGGGTGGGTGGTCGTCAAATAAATTTGGCAGGGTGGAGTTTTTCAGCAGCTCAAGTAAGTTGAAATGCGCCTCGTCACCCTCCCCAAGCCTTGCCCGGAAGTTGATAATCCATGCCCGGCTCCAGCCGGTATGGCCGCCGCCATGTGACAGGCGTAATTTCAAGGTTTGCCTTGCGGCATCTGCAAACTCTGGTGTGGCTTCTGGCGATATCATGCTACCAGGGAAAAGTGCGAAAAGATGCGACATATGCCTGTGGCCAGGTTCTGCCTCTTCGTGGTCTTGCAGCCATTCCATTATGCCGCCGTTTTTTCCAATGCTTGTTGGGGGCAGCTTGGCTCGCATGGTTGCCACTTGCGCGGCGAAGGCCTGTTCCTTGCCCAGAATTTGGCTGGTGGCCTCGAAGGCATTAAAAAGCTCGTGTAAAATCTGGCTATCCATGGTGCAGCCTTCGCATAATGTGCCCTGCGCGCCATCCAGCCAATATCTATTCTCTGGCGAAACAGTAGGGGATACAACCAGCTGGCCACTGGCGTTCTCTATAAGAAAATCTGCGAAGAACAAGCAGGCATCTGTCATAAGCTCGAAATTCTGCGCTAGGAAATTTTTATCGCCGGTGTATTCGTAATGTTCAAAAATATGCAGGCAAAACCATGCTACGCTCATCACCCAGTAAGTTGCCGGAGTGTAGGTGTCTTGCGGGGCTGTGTCACCCCAAATATCCGTGTTGTGATGTGCCACAAACCCACGCGCACCGTACATTTTGCGGGCGGTTTCTTGGCCGTTGCGGTACATGCGGCGCAAATGGTCGAACAGCGGCATATGGCATTCTGGTAGATTGCAAATTTCTGCCGGCCAGTAGTTCATTTGGGTGTTTATGTTTATGGTATATTTGCTATCCCATGGCGGCAAGAAATCGTTGCACCAAACCCCTTGCAAATTGGCTGGGAGCGAACCTGGGCGGCTGCAAGAAATAAGCAGATATCGCCCATAGCGAAAGTAAAGCTCCATAAGCCCAAGGTCGGCCTGGCCTTGCCGCAAAAGCTCTAGCCGCTTGTCTGTAGGCAGGTTAGAATCCGCTTTTGCCAGGCTAAAAGCCACGCGGCTTTCCAGGCCTTGGTAATCCTTGATATGCTCTTCCCGAAGTTTTGGGAAGCCGCCATCTTTGGCATTTTGCAGAATCTCTTGGCAGATTCGCATGGGGTTATCGAAGCGGAAGCTGGTTGCGGCCGTAATATACAATGTGGCCGCGCTAACCCCGCGGAACACAAGATATTCCCCGATTGCGGTCATTTCGCCACCTTCGGCCACGCCCGCCATGGCGCAAACAAATTTAATGCCTTCGCCGCCGCTGATGTAAATTGTATCTTTGCTTACTGCGCCGGTGGTTTCGCAAAGGCGATTACGAACCAGCCTTGTGTCAAAGCTTAACCCGGCGGGGTTGTTGGTGGTTAGCCTTATGGCAATCACATCTGCCGGGGCAGAGGCCAGCACTTCGCGGCGGTACTGGTGGCCTCCCGCTGTGAAACTAACGGCGGCAATTGCTTCACCTAAACAGAGGCTGCGCCTATAATCGGCGGCTTCTGGCATATTTTGAAAATTTATAAACAAATCGCCCAGGGTTTGGTACGCCCGCTGATATTCTGGTGTGCCGGTAAGGGCGTAGCGGGAAAGTTCTTCTGCCTGTGAAATCTTGCCATCTTTAAGAAGCTGGCGGATTTGCGGCAGGGCGGTTTTTGCATCCGGGTTGTTTCTGTCGCGATAACCGCCAGACCATACAGAATCTTCATTAAGTTGGATTCGCTCTGAATGTACCCCGCCAAATACCATAGCACCCATGCGCCCGTTGCCCACAGGCAGCGCATGGTTCCATTGGCTGGCGGGTTTATTGTACCATAGTTGCGATTCTCGTTGCATAGCAACCTCACTTTCAAACGACTTCTTTCGAAATTACGCTTTTAATTTCGAAAAAGTTTCATTTTCAATCTTTTGCTTCTTCTGAAATCATGTTTTTGTGATTTCAGAAGAACTGTAACAATTTTTGCAGATGCAAGTTCGCTACAAAGCGCCTTTTTTGGCGTTTATGGTGCGGCCACAATTCTTTGTTTTAATTTGATGTTAATATCAGTTGGTCGGAAAATCCGACCAACTGAACTTGAATATCTATCTCTATGTTCATGCAATCACATTCTGTAAAATATTTCTACAGACACTATACAATATCCCCAGACATTTTCTTATAGTTTTTCTTCCGAACATATTGATATTATTTCCGATGTTGTTTATTATATAGGTAGAGTAGGGTAAAACCGTAGGCTTTGCGAGCCAGGCACCACATGCCGCCCGGTTTCTTTCGGGTTACATTTGAAAAACGGGGCAAAAGCTTTAACATTGGGATAAAATTTGCGGCGCACGTTACCAAAAACCCAAAGTTTAAGTTTTTGCAGGTAGCCGACAAAGTCTTTGGCGGTTTTAACATATCAGAAGGGAGCTAGCCATGAATGAGGTAGGATTCTGTGGGTACAACTTGACGGAGATTAACAATTTTATTGTTCGACGGGATGGGGGTAGCAGTGATTATTTGTTTGTGCTGCTTATGACGCCTTTTTATGTGCATTCTAAGGATGGAGAGGTGCAGGTTGCCGAGCCTATGGCATGCATGTTGTTTGCGCCAGGGGAGTACCAGTATTACGAGGCTATTGACAAGTTTAAGAATAGCTTTATACATTTCACGCCGAATTATGACTTTCTTTCCGAATATAATATCCCAACCAGCACAATTTTTTACCCCAAAAGGCCGGAACTTATTAACCAAATTTTAAAGAATATCGTAATTGAGGCCACCAGCAAGCCCATCCATTACAAGCAGAAGATAGATTGCCTGGTTAACGAGCTGATTATAGATTTCTCACGGGAAGTGCATAATATTACCCACAGCACCCACGACGAATCGCTGTTTTTGCAGTTTCATAAGATTAGGCTGTCTATGGTTACACATTGCGAGACAGAATGGACAACAGATAGCGTTTGCAAGCTTGCCCATATGGAGAAAAGCCAGTTTTACAGCTATTATTCGCGGTTTTTTAATACTACGCCCAAGGCGGATATTATCAATGCACGTATTGAAAAGGCCAAGAATTTGTTAACTAACCAAGAGCTAAAAGTGAACCAGGTGTCTGAAATTTGCGGCTTTAAAAATGTTAGCCATTTTACAAGATGCTTCAAAAAGCATGTGAAATGCACCCCCGGAGAATACGCAAAAAATGCCTCCCCTAATATGGCATAAAAAGAGAGGTAAGGAGCATACTCATGGCGAAAAACAGTAACACAGATGATAATAGCTTCGTAAGTGCCAAGGGGCGTTTGTTCGACAAAACCAAGCCACCCAGCGAGGGTGATATAAAAGCGTTTATAGGCCAAAATGCGTGGCGGCAGCTTATGAAATTTGAAGATATGTTGCAGGAGCGTTATAACCTAAACCGTGAAATAAAATTCCCATTTGGGAACAATTACGGCTGGAGCTTTAGGTATTGCCACAACAAAACCCTGCTATTGTATGTATTTTTTGAAGAGGGCGGGATTAGCTGCACACTGTCTGTAAGTGATAAGGGCGTGGCACATGTGGAGGACGTTTTAGCCAGCTTGCAGCCAGATATACAGCAGCTTTGGAACAATCGCTACCCATGCGGCGATATTGGCGGGTGGATTCACTGCTCTATAGAGGAAGACGCAGAACTGCCAGATATCGTCAGCCTGCTAGGGGCGAAGGTTAAGCCGAGAAAGGTTTAGGAGTACTCATTGCATTGGCATTTCAAAAAAATTGCTGTATTCAAACACAAGGCTTGTACCATCGCTGATACCCCTAACGCTGCTGGCCATGGTAAAGAATATTTCCGCGCCGGCGTTTTCTAAGGCGGCGATAACCCGCTGGTCTACTGGCCGCTGGGGATAAAAAACTGCGGCTAAATCTGGATGAAACCCTGTGATTACAGCATATTGGGGGCTTATGGCTTGTATAAGCTCGGTGCTTAGCCTACTATGCCTTCCGTGGCGCGGTACTTTTAAAAAGTTATGGTTTATGCTCATTATTTCGTTGTTGTTTAGCAATTGCTCTAGCCTTAGCTCCATGGCATCCCCGGTGAAGAGTAAATTATTATCGCCGTGGCTGATGCTTACTATAATAGAAAAATCATCCCCAGTTATTGTTGTGGTATCGTTTTCTTCCTCGTAACCTTCATAACTGGCGATATAATATGCGTAATCATGCCGCAATGGGTCTAAAATAAAGCTGACATCGTCTAATGTGAAGCGTTTTGTTTCTGTTAAAATTGTTGCCTCTTGCCGCTGGTTTCTTAATGTTGTCTCGAACCTTCTTACATGGCCAGAATCCCTTGTGTAATTTGGTACGATTACATTTTTCACATTAAAATTGTTTCGTATAAGATATGCTCCGCCAACATGGTCCCCATCGAAATGTGTGATTATCAAATAATCTATGGTGCTTATATTTTGCCTTTGCAGATACTGGGCGATTGGCCGCCCGTGCTGCCTTTCCCCTGCATCTATCATCACTACATAGTTTTGCGTTTTTATAACAAAAGCATCTGCCCGGCCTATGCCAAAGATTAAGATTTCAACATCGCCAGAGCGCGGAGATGGCTTTGGTGCGCAGCTGATGGGTAATAATAGCATTAAAATAAATGCCAAAATGCAGAATTTTTTCATTGGCGGCCTCCCTTGGTTTCTGTAGATAATTATATCATGATTTTCTTCAAACTTCAACGTAAACAATCCCAGTATAATCAAGGCTTTCAAGGCTATTAACCCAGTAAAAATCAAGGAAAAACAGGTTCGCTAGATGCGTACTAGCAACAAC
>Ga0123355_10003955_pt1 | contig 21448 bp, 18 predicted proteins | sample TergutEmb28metaG_3_FD_89872 | JGI IMG/M metagenome (GOLD analysis project Ga0123355, IMG submission 89872) | Embiratermes neotenicus P1 segment gut microbial communities from Petit-Saut dam, French Guiana - Emb289 P1 | ecosystem: Host-associated > Arthropoda: Insects > Digestive system > Gut ...
CTCCACTTCGTTTCCGTGAGATTGATATTGCAACGGCAGATGCTATTCCCGTAGTTCTTCCAGAGGGTAGTTATGCGGCGTTTTTGCATTATCATTCTAATGCAGGTACGCAAAGTGGTAATGTCAGCATTGATGTTGATATTTTTAATCCCGCATCTGGCGAGGGGTATGAAGTTATTGCAAACTTTGAAGGTTACAGGGTTTTGCGCACAGAGGAAGTATCTTATGTGCAATTTACCATAAATGTTCCTACTGCTGGTTTGTACAATATCGAAATCGAATATTTCCCCGTGCCTGCGCGTGGTATTGATATTTCCCGCGAATTGCAAATTAACGGCGAAGTTCCTTTCAGAGGTGCGGAGCTTATTACGCTTACCCGCGTGTGGGGTTCTACCGCATTAACTCCCGACAGTCCGACAGGTTGGTTGCAATTCGTTCCAGCGACATCAACACGTCCTGCAAGTTACATTCGTCAAGACAGTAGGGGGAACATGATACGTCCTCCCCAAATGGAACTTCCACGCTGGGAAAGGACGTATTTTAATGACCGCTTAGGTTTCTTTACAGCACCATACCAGTTCTTCTTTGAAGCTGGCGAAAATACAATCGCTTTAAGAGGTGTAAATGAGCCTTTGGTTATGCGTAGTTTGACAGTTGTGCCTATTGCCAGCCCGCCATCTTTTGCGGAGTTTATGGCAACCAACACCATTCCTGTGAACAACAGCGATTTTTCTGTAACTACTCAAGGTCAATGGTCAACCGTTCGTTCTTCACCAAGTTTGTTCCCAATTTTCGATAGCTCAAGTGGAGTAACCTACCCCCCAAGTGTTGCAGTTATTACATTAAATATGATTGGCGGAATCCCATGGCGTATGCCTGGGCAGTGGATTGAATGGGAAGTTGAAGTCCCCGAAGATGGGCTTTATCGTCTCTCTATTTCTGCCCGCCAGAATTACAATAGAGGTTTTGTTTCGAGTCGTCAAATTTCCATAAATGGCGTTGTGCCTTTTGAGGAAGTCGAGGCTGTTCCATTCCATTTCAACAATAGCTGGGAACTAATAACCCTTCAAGATGAATATGGAAACGACTTACTTTTCCCCATGAATGCAGGTGTAAACACGGTTCGTATGTATGTTACATTAGGCGAACTTGGCGAACTTATTGACTCAATACTTGCAAGTATTCATCGCCTAAATGCAATTTATCGTGAAATACTAGTTCTTACAGGGCCAAACCCAGACCCCCTTCGCGACTATCGTATTCATCATAATCTTCCACATGTAGTACGCGGAGTTTTCGAGTATGAATACGATGCGCAAGGTGTACCTGTATTAAATGCCAATGGAACACGTGCAACAGTATTGGTACGGCAAGGCATGATTGATAAAGAAATTGGTGTTCTGTACGGTCTGTTGCATGATATGGAAGCGTTTCTTGGTGAACGTAACGAGCATACCGCAATCATTTCAACAATTATAACCCAACTAGATTTGTTTTACGAACGCCCAGACCGCATACCCGTTCAATTGGGGAATTTCCGTCAAAATGTTTCTGCGTTTGCGGATTCCTCAATGGCTCTTACCGAAGGTCAGCTCGACATAGACTTCTTTATTGTAAGTGGTACAGCGGCAGAGTTGCCAGTGGTTCGCGAAACTTTCTTCACACGCGCATCTCATGAACTTCGCGCTTTCGCGGCAAGCTTTACCCATGACTTTGATAGTATTGGTGAAGTTCACGAAGACGGCAGAGTAATAGAAGTATGGATTCCTACTGGACGCGACCAAGCCCAAGTTATGAAATCCATGATTGATGATACATTCACACCAGATGCTGGCATTGGCGTAAACCTACGTTTGGTTGCACACCAAGCTGTACTTCCTGCCGTTGTTGCGGGAATAGGGCCAGACGTTGTTTTAAGTATGCCATTAAACGACCCCGCAAACTACGCTTTCCGAAATGCCGCTATTGATTTATCGCAATTTGATGGTTTTGACGAAGTTTACGGTCGTTTCCATGAAAGCGCGTGGGTACCTGTTCGCTTCATTCGTGGTGATGCTACCGACCCTAATGCTTCTGTAGGTTTTTATGCTGTACCCGAAACGCAAAATTTTAGCGTGATGTTCTATCGTCACGATATTTTGGACGACTTGGGGCTAGAAGTTCCCGAAACATGGGATGACATTCTTGCCATGATGCCGTTGCTTCAACGTAATAATATGGCGATTGGTGTTCCCCCAATCGGAAACCCAATGAATCCAGATATTTCGGGCTTCCTTGCGCAGTTGTACCAACGCGGCGGCTTCATCTATAATGACGACCTTTCCCGTGCAATTTTGGATGATGAAGAAGCTGTTCTAGCATTCGAGGCATTCACAAGATTCTTTACTCACTTTGGTTCTCCTGCATTCTTTAATGCGGAAAACCGTTTCCGCAGTGGTGAAATGCCTATTGTTTTCGCAGACTTCACTATGTTTAACATGCTTAGTGTATTCGCCCCCGAAATTTATGGATTATGGAACTTCGCGCTAATGCCAGGTCACGACCATGGCGAGCCTGTGTACTTCGCGGGGCGCGGCTACTACCAAGTGCATCATACTGTATCTGGTTGGGGTTCGGCGGCAATGATAATCGAAGCAAGTGAAATGCAAGAAGAAGCATGGGAGTTCTTAAAATGGTGGACGGACACTGAAACTCAATTACGTTTCGGACGCGAACTGGAATCAGTAATGGGTGCGGCGGCACGTTTCCCAACCGCAAACGTCGAAGCATTCCAAAGTCTACCATGGAGCGTTGACCAATTGGAAGTTCTAAACAACCAACGCAATTGGATTTTGGGTACACCCGAAGTGCCTGGTGGCTACTATGTATCGCGTCACTTGGTAAACGCAATACGCCGCGTAATCAACGAAAATCTTGATACACGCGAAACTTTGCTGGACTTCAATATTGTAATTAATCGCGAACTTGTGAATAAACGCCGCGAGTTCGGACTGGAATAGCAGAATCAATCGCTTAGGCGATTGTGCACACGAAATATGCACTAAACTAGGAGGTTTCAAATGGCAGCTATATCAGCACCCGCAAAAGAAGGCACAAATTATGAACGCTATCGCGCCAGAAAGCGCGCAATGCGTGCGCACACATGGGCGGAAATCAAAAAACACAGAACGCTTTATCTTTTCCTTGCACCATTCGCAATCGTGTTTACAGCGTTTGTGCTTGCGCCTGTTGTAATATCAATAATTCTGAGCTTCACATATTTCAACGTGTTAGAACTGCCGCGATTTGTCGGGTTTCAGAATTATTTGAATCTATTTCTAGCCGACGATGTTTTCTTGATTGCGCTACGAAACACCATGATTTTAGCCGTAATTACAGGGCCGATAGGTTATATGTCTGCATTCCTGTTTGCATGGTTTATAAATGAACTTCCTCGATTTGTGCGCGCTTTTGTAACTTTAGTATTTTATGCTCCTACGATTACAGGTGCGGCGTTTATGGTGTGGGGCTTTATTTTCACAGGTGACGCTTTCGGATACCTTAACGCGAATCTGTTGCGCCTTGGTATTATCCAAGAGCCTGTTTTATGGCTTGTAAATCCAGCGTATATGATGCCCGTTATTATAATCGTGGTTCTATGGATGAGCCTTGGCGCGGGTTTCCTTGCTTTCATTGCAGGTCTTTCCACCATTGATGAAGCACTTTACGAAGCAGGTTTAGTTGACGGCGTAAAAAATCGTTGGCAAGAACTTTGGTTTATCACCCTTCCAAACATGCAAGGTATGCTTATGTTTGGTGCGGTTATGGCTATTACGGCAAGCTTTGCGGTAGGTCAAGTAACGCAAGACCTAGCAGGCTTCCCCTCAACAGACTACGCCGTTCACACAGTCGTAAACCACTTGATTGACTATGGCGCGATTCGCTTTGAAATGGGTTATGCGTCTGCGATTGCTACAATTCTATTCCTTGCCATGATTTACGCGAAAATTCTTGTTGGTAAATTCATCAGCAAAATTGGGCAATAATCATGTACAATGACTATGTAGTAGTTAATCATCTAGTAGATTACGGCACAATCAAATTTGAGTGGCAAGGGTATTTGTTGTTCATTGCCACAGTATCTTTGATAGCATCGTTACTCGCTTTTATAACAGTGACAATTGCAAAGAAAATTTTCAAGAAGATTTAGGAGGCATTTTATGGTTAAAGCCATTAGACAGGGTAACAGAACCGCAGTCAAAAGAAGGGCTAGAATTTCGCGGGCTGTGCGTAAGCCCAATCGTTCCATTGGTGGGGATATTTTCATTTGGTTTTTGCTTATTATTTTTGGGGCGTTCTTCGCGTTTCCCCTTGTCTTTGCTATAAACAACGCCTTTAAGCCATTAAATGAGCTTTTTATATGGCCTCCTCGTCTTTTCGTAATTAACCCTACCATGGGGAATTTCCAAGACTTGTTTATTCTCATGTCCCGCTCATGGGTGACATTCTCTCGTTACATTTTTAACACAGTGTTTATCACTGCTGTAGGCACGGTTGGGCATCTAATGGTTGCCTCTATGGGTGCGTATGCAATCAGCAAATACAATTTCCCAGGTAGTAAGTTTTTCTTCGGCTTGGTTATTACAACGCTTATGTTTTCGGGCTTTGTAACCGCAATTCCTAACTTCTTAATTATTGCCTCGCTTGGTTGGATTGATACTTACTGGGCAATTATTATTCCTGCATTTGCAATGCCGCTGGGTTTCTTCTTGCTAAAACAGTTCATAGACACAGTGCCAATGTCCCTTGTTGAATCCGCAAAAATTGACGGCGCAAGCGAATGGACAATTTACTCACGCATAATAATGCCGCTGGTAAAACCCGCAATGCTTACTGCAATGATTTTCTCTGTACAGGCATTGTGGAACAACCCACAAGCAAATCTAATTTACACCGAGCAATTAAAAACCCTACCATTTGCACTTGGGCAGATTATGGGTAGCCCACATGTTCCGAATATCGCAAGGGCAGGAACTGGTGCTGCTGCTACTTTGATTATGATAATAGTTCCCATCTTGTTGTTTATAGTCGCACAAAGTAATATCTTAAAAACCATGGCAAATTCAGGCATTAAGGAGTGACGACTTTATGAAAAAATTTATTTGCAGTCTCTTAATTGCTGTTTTCTTAGTGGGTTCTTTCCCGCTTTCAACCTCGGCAATTGGGCCGTCAAATTACACTTATACCTACAATGAATGGGGCGTTCCAATTCCTTCGCCTGATGCTTACCGCGTTAGTGCGTATATCCTTGGGCAACACTTGGAATTTAATGGCGAGCCCATTGGTCATTTCAACAGACCACAGGATTTGCAGGTACACGGAGATTTGCTGTATGTAGTGGATTCCTTGAACCATCGTATCGTCATTCTCGAATTTTTTGAGGACACCACCTTTGAAGTTGTAGATATTATCACACACGCAATGCACAATGGCGTACAAACGACATTTAACAATCCACATGGAATTTACGTATCTGATTGGGCGGCAAACAGAGGTCAAATTTGGCTTGCCGATACCTACAATCATCGTATTTTGCATATGGACGAAAACTGGAATGTAATCAAAGAAATACTGCATCCAGGTATTTATGGACGATGCCCAAATTCGGCAGAACTCACAATGGTTGCAGGTACAGGAACAAGCCTTCTTGAAGACCATATAGACTTTCTTCCAAACAAGGTTGCTGTAGACTTTTCTGGACGACTTTTTGCACAAGTAAGGCACGTAAACCGTGGACTTATGGAATTTGACCGTTATGGCGTTTTCGCGGGGTATATGGGTGCGCCTCCTGTAACAGTTTCACCAATTGACCTGTTTCGGCGAACTATTGCAACGCAGGAACAAAGAGAACGTATGCTCTTAAATGTTCCTGTTGAGTACAACAACGTAACAATCGACCACGAGGGTTTCATTTTCGTAACAACAACAAGCGTTGATGTTGAACCAGTGCGCAGACTTAACGCAATGGGTGACGATATAATGATAAGAAATGGCTGGACATACCCGATTGGCGATATATGGTGGGGTATGGGTGGTGCTAGTGGAGTTTCTGGTGCTAGTGAGTTGATAGATGCTACCGCATTGCCGAACAATGTATTTGTAGTTTTCGACCGCACCCGTGGACGGCTTTTTGCTTACGATTCGCAAGGTGAGTTGCTTTACGCATGGGGCGGACATGGAAATCGTGAAGGTTTCTTTACGCAACCCACTGCGATTGATAGCATGGGTTTTACCTTGTTCGCGTTGGATGGTGGTATGAATGCAGCACTCACAAGGTTTGACCTTACTGAATACGGCATGTTAATCAACGATGCATTATACATGTATCAACGTGGTTTGTATGAGGAAAGCTATGTTTTGTGGAATGAAGTTTTGCGCAAAAACGGAAACTTCGGGTTAGCGTATATTGGACTTGCGCGTGCACTTTTGCGTCAAGGTTATTATCGCGAGGCAATGCATTATTTCAGATTGCAGAATAACGCAGTTGGATATGGTCGTGCTTTTGGGTTTTATCGCAGAGTATGGATGGAAAATTATTTTTGGATATTCGCTGTTGGTGTTGGTGTTTTGATGGTTGTTCCGCCTGTTGTTAAACGGGTACTCAAAGTGCGAAGGGAGATACGGGAGGCATGACCGCTATAAAACAACGTGTGGCAAATATTGACTGGGTGCATTATTTCGATTCTTTGAAATTCTGCCTATACACTTGCCGCAGACCCCTTGACGGGTTTTGGGATTTGATTCATGAAAAACGCGGCAGTCTTGCGGCGGCGCATACAATTGTAGTTGTTGCTGTAGCCGTTGAAATAATGCGACTGGTGCTTACAAATTTCCAGTTTATCAATGTAGATATGGAAACATTTAGTGCTGGTATGGTTGTTATGCAAATGGTTATGCCAATCATTTTGTTTTCAGTCGCAAACTGGTGTTTAACCACTTTGTTTGATGGCAAAGGGCGCGTTACAGACATTTACATGGGTTACGCATATGCAATGGCACCACAAGTGATTATCAACGCCGTGCTTATCCCAGTTAGCCACGTTATCACCTTTGACGAAGGCGCGATTTACTGGATGTTTACGTCTATTGGTTGGTTCTGGTTTTTGCTGTTGGTTCTTTGTGCTATGAAGCAAATTCACGATTACAGTTTCGCTAAAGCAGTTCTAACGAGTGTTCTCAGCCTTGTAGCAATCGCGATTATGGTTTTCATTTTCCTCATGTTTTTTGCGGTTGTAAGTGATGGAGTTGCGTATTTCTACTCAATTGGGCAAGAAGCATATCTACGAATGCGGCGAGGTTGACGATTATAAAAAAAGAGGTGAATGTGATGAAACGGTTTTTGCCACTTGCGGCAGTTCTTGTAATGATGTTTCTGCTTGGCGGCTGTGCCATGCGAGAAAGATATGGCGGCGAAGTAAGAATTTTTGGTGGGCAAGCTAATGTTCCGCCAGTTGTGTACATTCAAAACGAATTTCTACGGTTAGAATTTTTGACAGAAACCGCCGAAATTGTTTTAACAGACCGTGCAACAGGAGATTATTGGCGTTCTACTCCAGAGGGGGCGGCAACATGCACCCAATCTGCTGCGATTGAACGGTTTAACAAACAAAGCTTGTTTATTCTTGATTTTGAAAACAGACATGGCGTAGGTCAGCCGTTTGACACATATCGCTTTTCTGTGCAAACAGGAAGATTTGAGCATGAAATAATTAACAATATGCTTGAACTTCGCTTTACGGTTGGTGATATTCAAGAGACGTTTCAAGTTCCCGATGCAATCTATCAAGAAAGATTGCACCCTCTTATGGAAGATATGACGCGTCCAGAACAACTGCAAATACGTAATGCGTATCGTGCTGTTAATTTGAATAGCCTTCGTTCTGGCGAGACGGCTTCTGATTGGACTGACAGATTCCCAACTATGGCTGATGGTCATACAATTTATGTGCTTAATGATAATGTGCAGGATTTCATGTTAGACCGCATTCAAAATAGCTTACGTGACGCTGGTTACACATATGAAGACTGGGTTGCAGATATGGCGTATTTCAATGTTCAAAGAGCATTAGAGCAAGCCGCGTTTAACGTAATCATGCGTTTTGAACTCGACCAAAATAGTATGATTTTAACTGTTCCGCTAACCGAAATGACATATATACCACAATTCAAACCCACACAAATTACGATTATGCCGTATTTTGTTGTAGGACGCGCCGAGGACGAAGGGTATTTGTTTGTGCCAGATGGTTCAGGTGCAATAATGTTTTTTGATAGTGCTAGGTACAATCAAGCACCATTTTCTAGCAGAGTATTTGGCTGGGACGAAGCTATTATTCGTGACCATTTGATTCATGATAATCGTGCTGCTTATCCTGTTTTTGGTGCTTACAGGAATGGTTCAACAATTGCCGCCATCATTGAAGAAGGCGCGTCATACTCAATTGTTCGCGCAGAGGTTGCGGGAATCCGTTCGCCTTATAGTCGGGTTCACCCGCTGTTCCGCTTGATTCATGCTACTCCGTTGGACGTTGCGGGTCGCACAAATGAGTCGTTGCTTATGCATGAATGGGAGCTTGCGCAAGAGGATATTGTAATTCGTTATGTTGTGGCAGAAGGTGATGGATATGTGGGTATGGCACACGCATATCGTGATTTTTTACAGGTACGCTACCCATGGTTAAATAATCGTGTTGATGAGCCGATTCATGCAATGGTTGAAATTCTTGGTGCGGCACTTACACCACAACACATTCTTGGTTTCCCTGTAGACCGTCCGTATCCGCTTACGACTTACGCACAAGCGGCAGACATGATGCAAACTTTATATGATTTTGGATGGGAAAACGTGCATGTAAAAATGCGTGGTGCGCATAATGATTCTATAGACCATATTGTACCAACCAGTTTGAGTTTAATTTCGCAACTTGGAGGCCGACGCGGGTTTGATGATATGGTAAACACCGCTAATAGATTGGGGTATACTTTCTATCTTGAGGGTGACTTTTTGCGCATGAGAGGTACAGAAGCCTTTGATGGGTTTAGTCCAATGCGTGATGCCGCTCGTCAAGCTAATCGTGAACGCGTGGAGCATTCTGGGTTCAGCTCCACATACTTTGGTCAATTGGGAACGGGTGCGACTTTGGCAGATACGATGATTCTTGCACGCCCCGAGTTTACAATTCAGACTGCATCAAATTTTGTAGGTGAAGCCGCCAGTCGCGGAGTTAATAATATGGCTTTTCGCTGTATGGCAAGCGCGCTTGCAGGTGACTTTAACGAAGACAGACATGTTACTCGTGAAGCTTCTATGAATATGCGTGTGGATTTTCTTGCGGGATTGCGCGAGAATGACACTAACGTATGGTTGAATTATGGATTTTCCTATGGTGCGCCGTTCGCTGATGTAATCACAAACATGCCGTTGACAGACCAAGGTTTTGGAATTACTTGTATCTCGGTTCCGTTTTATCAGATTGCGTTGCATGGTTTAGTGCCTTTCGCTGGTCGCCCAGTGAATTTGGCAGAAGACCATTCATATCACTTCTTGAAAAGCGTTGAATCTGGAGCATCGTTGTTCTTTAGCTTCATGTATATTCCTACTGCTGACTTGCAGGTTACGCGTTATCGTAGATATTTCGCAAATGAGTTTGGACGTTGGGCTGAAATTGCTAACGAAATGCATTCAAGTTATGTAGACAATTTTGGACATTTGTACAATCAACTAATCGTTGACCATCAGATTTTGCGTCGTGATGGTGTGACTGTAACGGTTTATGAGGATGGCACAAGGATTTATGTTAATACAACTATGACAGATTTCACAGCACCAACGGGAGTTTTTGTTCCCGCAAGGCCTGCAACGCCCTACGTTGTGGTTAGATAAGGGAGGGTTCAAAATTGGTTAAATCAAAGTCAAAGCCCGCCAAACGCGGGATGACTATGGCATCAAAGAACGCTATTTCGGGGTATTTGTTTATCGCACCCTTTATAATTGGGTTTATAGCGTTTATGGCTTATCCGCTTTATCAGACCGTTCGTATGGTGTTTTCAAATGTGTGGCTAGAGCCCGCGTATCACACATTTGGCTGGGAATGGACTGGGCTAGAAAATTTGGACTGGATTTTGAACGTAGACCCAGACTTTAGATGGGCTATGACCGAGGAAATTATGGGTATGTTGTTTCTAGTGCCTGCGGTGTTGGTTTTCAGCCTGTTTGTGGCTGTGTTGCTTAACCGTAAGTTTCTTGGGCGCGGAGTTGTTAGAGCGGTGTTTTTCCTTCCAGTTATTTTGGCTAGTGGTGTGCTTGTTGGAATTGAAACGAACAACTCGTTGCTTAACATGGTTGCCACAGAAATTCAAGAACAAAATGCGTTGCGCGCTAATGTTACTGGCGTAATTGAGGATATGTTTGTGAATGTATCTGGTGATGCGCCAATTGGCGATTTCATTCAGTATGTACTTGATATTATCAATCAAATTTATGCAATTGCTATGGCAAGTGGGATTCAAATTCTGATTTTCCTTGCTGGCTTACAGACGATTAACCCAAGCATTTATGAGGCCGCAAGTATAGAGGGCGCGACTGGTTGGGAAAATTTCTGGAAAATCACATTCCCCATGATTTCTCCTATGATTCTTGTTGTTGTTGTTTACTCAGTAATCGACTTCATGGTGAGAACGGACGGCGAAGTTATTGAAATGGTAACAACTTCAATAAGTTCGTTTAACGAGTTTGGGCAGGGTTCTGCAATGGCTATGGTCTACTTTGCTGTGATTGCCGCAATTTTGGGCATAATCGGATTTATAATTTCAAGGTTGGTGTATTATTATGACTAATGTAGGCGTAGCAAAGCAAGAAAAAAAGCCTGGTGTGATAGGGCGATATTTGGCGCGTAACCGTGCAACTGATAATTATTTGATTAAGAAGGACGCATCCAGAGTGTTAAGTGGGATTTTTATAGTGATTCTGCTATTTGGATTGTGTTTCTTGATTCTACAACCTTTGCTCCACCAGTTTTCTAACAGCATAATGTCGCGTGAGGATTTATTTGACCCTACGGTTATCGCTATTCCGCGCACGCCTACTTTTGCAAATTATCGTACAGCTATGAGTCTTATGAATTATTGGTCTACTTTGTTTAGTAGCGTTTTGATTACGTTTTTGGTGGCGGCTTTGCAAATTGTTGCATGTACCCTTGTTGCATACGGGTTTGCAAGATTTGAGTTTCCGTTAAAACGCTTTTGGTTTGCTTGCGTTATTCTTACGGTTATTATACCGCCACAAATTATACGCGCTCCGATGTTTTTGAATTTCCATTTCTTTGACTTGTTTGGATTGATTACGCTGATTTTTGGGCAGCCGCTTCAACTTACTGGTCAGCTTGGTGGGTATGCATTGCTGTCTGCCACGGCTATGGGGCTTAGGAATGGATTGTATATTTTCATGTTGCGGCAGTATTTCCGTAATATGCCCAAGGAACTTGAAGAATCCGCGAGGGTAGATGGTTGCGGCAAGTTGAGGACATTTGTACAAATAATGCTTCCCGATGCTGTGCCGATGCTAGTTTCCTGTTTCCTATTTGCTTTTGTGTGGCAGTGGACAGATGGTTTCTATACAAATATGTTTTTGAGTGATTACGGTATTATGGCAGTGGAAATGAGTTCCCTTGGTGATGTATTCAACAGTTACTACATCAGAATGGTTATTGCTGCTGTAGGAAGTGGACACGGTGTTTCTCCGCCAGTTGCACTTGTTGAAGCTATGATTTCAACGGGTGTGCTTATAGGAATCGCTCCGATTATTCTGATTTACCTTGTTGCCCAAAGATTCTTTGTTGAAAGTATTGGGCAAAGCGGTATTAAGATGTAGTCCGAATTATAACGCTGGGTTTACTGGCTTTATAATAAAATAGATACCCGGAGGTATCGAACAAAAATGTATTTTTAGCAAAAATGCGAAAATGCATAAATGAGAGGAGAAAAAAAATGAAAAAACATTGGAAGCTTATGCTTTCGGCACTTATGTTGGGTACAGTATTTGCTTTGGTAGCATGTGGTGACAATGGTGAGCCAGCACAGCCAGCCCCAACACCTGTTGGTCAAATTGACACTACTATACCACCCGAGCGCGACCTAGGTGGTATGGAAATCAACATTGCTACATGGTGGGTTGAAGAAGATACAGCTACAGCCGACCCACAATCTGCGGCCATGGTAGCCCGTTGGGCAGACAGAGCCGCAATGGAAGACAGATACAATTTCACGATGCGCTATGTGCGTTATGGTAGCTGGCACGACGTTCGTGATAATATTTCTCAAGAACTACTTGCAGGAAATCGCGATTTCCAAATTTGGGTAATGGAAGGAACATGGTTTGCAACTCACCATTCACAAAACCTTTTTGCTCCCATTCCACGCGAAAATTTTGAGGACGATTTTGGAATCGAGTGGATTACAAGTATCTTAGACCTAACCACGCGTGATGGCTCACCTCATGGTTTTGCACACGAAGTTGGTATGGCTGGTGGTATTTATTTCAACATGCGTTTGTTTGAAGAAGCTGGTATCGAAAGAGACTTACCATTCCAACTTCAAGCAGAAAACAACTGGACATGGGATACATTCACCGATTTGGCTCGTCGGCTTTCAGTTGACCGCGGTGAAGGTGCTGCTGAAGTATGGCCAATCACCACATTCAACAGTGATTTCTTGATGCGTGCGCTTGCTTCTAACGGAGCATCTTATGCAACAGTTGACCCTGTAACAGGCAATTTTGTGAACAACACCAACACAATTGAGTTTCTTGAGACAATCCAATGGGTTGTAAGCCTTCGTGATGAAATGCTTACAATGCATGAAGCCGATGTTGGCGGCGAATGGAATGTTTATCGTCAAATGTTCAACGATGGTCAAGGTGCTATGATGAGTGGCGGTAACTATGTTGCTGGCGCACGCGTCAACCCCAGCCTTGTTGATGACTGGGGATTTGTAGCGTTCCCACGCGGCCCAAGAATGGATTATCATCATTCATGGGTAAACCACAATGTTAATGCGATTCCGCATTTCTACAACCCCGACGAAGTTTCTAACATTATGTTTGCTATGCAACGTTGGATTCGTCCTCTTGAAGACGATGACCCATACGATTGGATTTTTGAAAACCTCGTAAACCATAGCGACCCACGTTCAGTTGAAGAAACAATGATGTACTTCACACGCAACCCATCACTTCAAAGTATGCCCGCGCATAGCATGATGCCTGGTCTTGGTGAAATACTTGGCGAAAACTTTGCATGGCGTGTATGGTCTGGCAACGAACCTGCGGTTATCGTAGAAGAAGCCCAACTTGTGTGGAATGCATTCCTTGACCGCGTAAACGCTATGTAGCAACTGCGTTGCGGCAACACCGTATTTCGTTGTTTGTAGCTTTGGTGTTCGTCTCGAAGCCAGATGCTTTTGTAGAAATAAAATAAAACCCTTAAAAATTGGAAGGAGCATTTTTATAATGCGTAGTAGCAAAGTTTTAGTTTTGATTTTAGCTTTAGTATTCGTTTTAGCGATTGCTGTAGCCTGTGGTGACAACGGCGAACCTGCTGCAACCCCAACCCCTGCACCACCTGTAGTTGTTGAACCCGATAATAATGATACTACTGGCGACGCACCAGACTTAACACAAGTTGAGGTTGAGCCAGAAGAAGTAGTACTTGAGCCTATTCCTCGTGCGCCTGGGTTGATTTACTCTTTCAGCACAGATGCATTCTTCCAGAATGCAGACCAAGGCACAACAGGTATGGACTATGTAATTGGTGGTTCTGATTATCTTCAACAAGCTGGAAACCCATCTTGGACTGTTGTTGAAGGCCCTAACGGCAATGCAATTAGACTTTCACAACGTCAAAACCATTGGGATTCCCTAGATATTGAAACATCTGCTTTCGATTGGGACCCAGCTAACAATCAGTATCTTCTTACCGTAATTGGTAGACTTGACGAAGGTGCAACCATGCGCATTAATGGTGCTGATGGCCCTTATACAGTTTACGATTATGTTGAGTTGGAACAAGGTGGACGCTTTACTTTGTCAACCGTGATTGACGCTGACGCTATTGCAGTTATGGGCGGTCGTCAAAGGATTCGGGTTCAAGCATATCCCGAAACTGTGGATATTTATATCTATGATGTTTCCGTTACCAACTACTTCCCACGCGCAGAGGGCGTTGTTTACTCTCTTAGCTCCGACCCATTTGTTCAGTCTCTTAATATCGGCGTGGTTGGTGTCGCTAATGTTCTTGCATCACCAAACATTGGGCAAGCGGGCAATCCTACTTGGACTTCCATTGAAGGCCCTTATGGTGTAGCGATTCAAAATTCCAACCGCGAAGCAAACTGGAACGCTTTGGATATTGAGACCCCAACCCTTAACTGGGACTTGGAAAACAACACCTACCTGCTTACCGTTCGCGGGCATATTGCAAGTGGCGGAACAGCCGTAATTGGCGGCGCAGATGGCCCTCACACTCACTTTGTTGAAGTTGAAACAGACGACAATGGATATTTTGAAATGTCGCTTCTGCTTGACGAAGAACAAGTTGCAGCAATGGGTAGCCGCAGATGGATTAGGATTTTGTCCACATGCACAAATGTAATGCAGATTCACGAAATCACAATTGCTGTTCAATAATGTTTTAAAAATTAACCAAAGGGGCGTGGCCACCACGCCCCCTTTATTTACATAAGAAGCCAAGAAATAGGGCTTCTTGGAGAGGATGACATAAAAGTGAGAAAAACTTGGGATTTAACACTGCCATCATTGCATAAAACATTTGAGAAATATTTTATGATGGGCAATATTATTTCGCCGCATGACTGGAATCACCCCGAACTGATTGAGATGTATAAGCATCATTATAATGCGGTAACGGCGGAAAACGCTATGAAGCCGATATACGTAATGTCTGCGCCAGGGGTTTACAAATTTGACAAGGTTGACAAAATTGTGGATTGGGCCGTGGAGAACGGTATAACCATGATTGGGCATACCCTTGTTTGGCATGGGCAGTCGCCATCTTGGTTGAATATGAATGAAGATGGTTCGCCACTTACTCGTGCGGAAGCTAGGACTAATATGGAGACGTTTATCAAGGCGTATGTTAGCCGTTACAGTGGGAAAATTCATTCATGGGACGTAATCAACGAGGCGTTAATTGATAGCGGTGGCGATACGGAATATAGCGGCGATTGGCGCGACTATTTGCGTCGTGAAACAGATAATCCTCGTGCGGTTGGGCATTGGTATCTTGCTTACGCTAATGGTGCAGATGCGTCGAAGGGTGAAAGCGGTTCGGATTATGTTTTTGATGCGTATTATTTCACTCGAAAATATGACCCTAAGGCTATTTTGTATTACAATGACTACAATGAAGAGTTTGACCATAAATGCAAAGTGATTCCGCAAATGGTTAATGCTGTTAATGAATTGTGGCGTAATCACCCCGAATATGATAATCGCCTTCTGATTGAAGGAATAGGAATGCAGAGCCATCATAATCACAGGTTTACTAACCTTGAGAGGATTCGTGCCGCAATAGAGGCATTTAAGGCTACAGGTGCGAAGATTTCTATTACCGAAATGGATTTCACTTTCGGTTCGTCGGAAGAACCTGCTACCCCATTAACCCCCGAACAGTCTAAGCGTTTAACTGAAATGTACGTCGAGTTATTCAAGCTATACATGGAATACTCTGACCACATAGAGCGTGTCACCCTATGGGGCGTAAACGACCAACACAGTTGGCGCGATTGGGGTTCGCCGTTGTTATTTGATGTAGACAGCCAAGCAAAGGACGCATTCCATGCGGTGGTTGCTTTGGGAAATTAATGATTTAAGCGATATTCAACAGATTAAAGACCTTGGAGGTGTTGCCTTCAAGGTCTTTAATTTTAAGAAACTGTTCATGGCTTCGAGACGTATGCGTGGTTTTGCGTCGGCGAAATGCGACTGTGCGCTTTCCGCCAATTTTCATCGGGAGAATCTAAAGTTATTGCAATTTTGTGAACATAGTGTTACAATTTAACTAGGCTAAAAAAAAGTATCATAACATATGAAGGGGGAAATGTTATGTTGTTTAGACGGCTTAAAAAAAATGTGCAACCTACTGTTACAAGCGTTAGCAAGCTAATCAATAGAAAACCGTATAAGGAGAAGAAGTATCTTACATTGATGCTTGTTCCCGCATATAGTACAGGCAGAACCATTAGTTTGCGTTTTCCGCGTTGGGCATTTCATGGCTTGATTTATGGTTTTGCTATAATATGTATGTTTGTTGCGGGTTTTTACATACGAAGCAATTATTTTATACAGACGGCGCAGGAACTTAGCGTTCATTTGGACGAGACTATGGAGGCGTTCGCAGAGTATCGGGCGGATACAGAGGCTGTTCAAAGCGACCTTGTTTATGCGGCGACGCACGTATACGAGCAGTTGGGCGAACGACAAAGGTTATCGCGGGAGGAAATGGCAAACTTAGAGCGGCGGCATCAGTACGACTTTAACGATATTTGGGAACATATTGACATGTTGGAAAATATAGTTCATCAGTTCGACAGTGAACGAATTGAAATGATTGAACATCTTAGAGCGCGTAGTATTATTCCGCCATTAGCCGCGCTTTTGGGGCAACTTGAGTATTCGCAGGCGAATATTCGCGGTATTGTTGATGTAGACGAATATGGCGAAGATATACCACAAGTGGTAAGATTTCTTGCAACAAACGAAGATGATGAAACTCTTTCGTCAGATGCACTTCTTGAGCGGGTTTATTTGTTGCTGGAAGAATTAGATATACAGCAACTACTACTGGAAGACATAAATTACTACAATAATCTGATGAACTACTACGAAGGGCGAATGCTAGGGTTTAGAGTAGACCGCACCAGCGAACATGGCGTTGAACTAATACCATGGTCATACGCAAGGCGGCTATTTAGGCTGGGAACAGCAGTGCGAATTACAGATGTAAGAACAGGTGAAAGTTACTATGTAAGCAGTTTTTCAAATGGCAATCATGCCGACGTGCGTCCCCTAACCGCAGACGACACCGCCATAATGTTCAGAACATTTGGTGGTGTATGGAGCTGGAATACCCGACCCGTATTGGTTCATATCGACGACAGGACTTTTGCCGCATCAATCAACGGAATGCCGCATGGTGGCGGAAGCATACCAGGTAATAACATGCGTGGTCACATATGCATTCACTTCTACGGAAGCCGAACCCACAGCGGAAGCCGTTCCCACGAAATCGACCATCAAAACTCTGTACGTGAGGCATTTCGAGCATCACCTAGATAACACGCTTTAAATTCAAACGCTAACCAATCCCACAGACATTATGTTTGTGGGATTTTCAATCTCTCCATAACTCATTTGACATATCGCAGTCTTGTAGGCTATTCTTAACCCATAATTTAGGTTAAGGGAGCGAGAACATGAAAGCATTTATGGACGAGCATTTTTTACTAAGAAACAACACGGCGGTGGAATTATACGAACATATCCGCGACTTGCCAATCATTGACTATCACTGTCACCTAGACCCAGCGGCAATTGCAAAGAACGCCCGATTCCGTAGCATAACGGAATTATGGCTTGGTGGCGACCATTACAAATGGCGGCTAATGCGTCATAACGGCGTACCTGAATCGCACATAACAGGCGACGCGCCCGACCATGAGAAATTCGCGGCATTTTGTAACACGATGCAAGATGCAATTGGAAATCCAATATATCACTGGGCGCATCTTGAGTTGAAAAAATATTTCGGTTTTGAGGGCGCAATAACTTCGGATAACGCCGCAGAAATCTATGCGCTATGTAATAGCAAAATCGAAAAGGAAGACTTCAACGTACACAGCCTGTTAAAATCTGCCCGCGTAGAATGGCTTGCCACCACTGACGACCCCGCCGATAATCTGGAGCATCACAAAAAAATCAAAGAAGATAACGTCGCAGGTGTACCCAAAGTAATGCCAACATTCCGACCTGGTGGCGCGTTAGAAATAGAAAAACCAACCTACGCCGCGTACATGAAACGTCTAGGTGAATCCGCCGCAATTACAATCACCGACTGGGATAGTCTAAAAGCAGCATTAGTCAGCCGCATAGAATTTTTTACAAAAATGGGCTGTCAAATTTCCGATCACAGCCTAGAGCCACCTGTGTTCGACCAAACCGCCACAGATGACGATGCTGCCTGCGCAATGGCAAAGGCGTTAAAAGGCGAAGCCCTATCCGTAAAAGAAATCAATGCCTACAAAACCCGCTTACTATCGTGGTTAGGCGGCGAGTATCACAAGCAAAACTGGGTGATGCAACTTCACATGGCAGTGCAACGCAACAATAACTCCAGAATGCTAAAATTAGTGGGTGCAGATACGGGTTTTGATGGCGTGTCAGATACGCCGTTCTCGCAAGCAATCGCGCATATCCTTGACGACATGGAAAGCCGCGATTCACTTCCGCGCACGGTACTATATGCACTAAACCCTACCGCCGACGATATGTTAGCAACAATGATAGGTAACTTCGCAGGGCGCGGAATCCGCGGTCGTATGCAATGGGGTAGCGCGTGGTGGTTCAATGACAATAAGACAGGGATGCAGAAGCATCTAGTAGCTTTGGCGAATCACGGTCTGCTGTCAGCTTTCATAGGAATGCTAACCGATTCAAGAAGTTTCATATCCTACCCACGCCACGAATACTTCCGCAGAATCTTAGCGCAACAACTAGGCGAATGGGTTGAGAATGGCGAGTTCCCCCACGACATGAACCGTCTAAACAAAATCGCAGGAGACATAGCCTACTACAACGTAAAGAATTACTTCGGCGAATTGAAATAGGGGGACGTATGTATTCTGATGCGTTCAACAAAACCATCAAGTTGTTTTCGGCGCAAAGCCAAATTGACTGCATAGTGCTTGGCGGCTCAAAAGCCGTTGGAAACGATGATGAGTATTCGGATTTTGATGTATATGTATACCTAAACGCGCCGCTATCCATAGAGACGCGCAAGGCGTTGCTTTCCGAAACTTGCTCCTTCATAGAGATGAACAACACATTCTGGGAGACAGAGGACAATTGCATACTAAATGACGGCGCGAAAATAGAAATGATTTACTGCGACATTCCAAGCACAAGACAGCAAATGCATAGCATTTTAGTAGACGGAACGGCAGGGCTAGGATTCACCACCTGCACATGTTTTCGTGTGTTGGAAAGCAAAATTCTTCACGACCCGCAAGGGCTGTACCGCGATTTAGTCTCGGAGTTCTCCATGCCCTACCCCGAACATTTGCGCCAAAACATCATACAAAAAAACTGGGCGTTGCTTGAAACTTCGCAGCAATCGTTTAGGTTGCAAATCGAAAAAGCCATAAAGCGCGACGATATAGTTCTAGTAACCCGCCGCATTGTGGGCTTCATGAACAGCTACTTTGATATAATTTTCGCGCTAAATAGGGTCTATGTTACTGGCGAGAAAAAACTAGACCAACTTACAATCAAAATGTGTAAGCAATTACCACGGAATTTCCAAGAAAACTTGGAAAAGTTATTAACACTTCCAAAGGCTGAAATTATGCCCGTTGTTTCGGATATGGTTGACGCACTGAAATTTATGATTCGTTTATACGGAATGCCAAAAACATTTACCGACGACGAGCTAAGTCTGCGGGCTTTTACGCAGACTTGAGCGACAGAGGAGGTTAATGTTTTCGCACTTCCGTATAAAATGCCAACTTCATTCGTTGAAAAGATTGGAAAATTTGTAACTTCACACAATTGACAGTTCTGGTTACAAAATAGTATCCTCTGTGCAGGATGATTTTCCAATCTTTCAACTTTTTCAACGGAGTAACCACGTCTCCGAAATCAAAACGCGGCTGAAAACAGGGAACCCCAACCCTAGAATAAAAGAGGCACACCTTTTATCTTTTCTTGGGAGACTCTTTCAGTAAGCGATTGTAAGTTCCTTACAACGCATAATAAACTGGGAGGTTTTTTTAATGAAAAAACTATTTGGAATGTTTGCCCTAGCGGCAATCTTCGTTGTTGCAATGGCAACAACCGCGTTTGCAAGCCCTGTGATTCTAACATCAGGGAATGGATTACCACATCATGTTACTTGCCAAGGGCAAGCCAACTGCAACAGCAATAACGGCTTTTGTCAAATAGCTGTTGGCGACCTTGTTGCCCATGTTGAAGGCAACGGCCCAACAACTTTATTCGTGAACGGCGTTTCAGTAAGAACAGCAAACAACAATTTCAATTACAGAGTAGACTTACCCAACGGTTATGTTTTAGACATAAGAGTACAGGGTAATAAAATAAGATTCGGCGGAAGCGACGGGACTCGCGTAATTCCACCAGTAAACGAAGCCCCAACAGTTAATACCCGTCAAGTTGAGGTAAGCCGCGTTGTTTCCCGCGAACTGGTTGATGCAGATTTTTCTGCTCATATCATTCAAAGCCCCGGCAACACCAACACAGTTGTATTCGGCGCGATAGGGTATATCATGTCAACAACCACCGTTACTACCCGCACCGAGTATCATTGGTCAAATGGTTCAATTACCTTCGGCCCGCCTGTTGCCACTACCACAACCATCATGGAACAAGCCAACTACTCCCTTCGCTACACCCACCAAAACAATTTCTTCAACGTACCCCGCGAAATTCAAGTCGGCCCATTTGTTGTAGTGTTCCAGCCAATCGGCAACACAGATGTACGCGTATTCCAATTTGTACGCGTTGCACCCGAGTTTCTCTTTGAAGGAAATACTGTAACAGTAGGCCGTAACTTCACAGGTAACATATGCCAATCTTCACGCCCATCCGTTACTTGGGAAATGACCCAAAACGGACGCAGAGGAAACTCTGCGTGGAATAGGCAAGGCAGATAAATTTTGATTTCGGAAAGTCATCCCATATAGTACAACCAAAAGGCTTTTGGAGAATATCCAAAAGCCTTTTGGTATATTCGTAAAACTTGCGCTCGCATTGAATGATAGCTATACTCTAAAAAAACTAAAATAATCTAGGGCGGTTAATTATGAAGAATGAAAAAATTGTAGTTAAAGAGAACAGCACGGAGAAAGAAGTGTTGGAACTACACCTCGGATGCGGCATAATTATGGCTGTTTTGGTGTTTATCGTGGGTGTGGTGGTGTATTTTATATTTACTAGGGACTCGTTTTTTGAGGGCTTCTGGTCGCCAAATATAGTAGATATTGCGTAAGCGTCAAATAGAGGCGCGTCTGTACAGAGGCCGACGAGAAGCGTATACTCCAGCGGCACATCTGAAATCAGTCCTTTATAAATGAAAAAGAGCGAAGAAGAACGTGCCATCACAAG
>Ga0123355_10003956_pt1 | contig 21447 bp, 22 predicted proteins | sample TergutEmb28metaG_3_FD_89872 | JGI IMG/M metagenome (GOLD analysis project Ga0123355, IMG submission 89872) | Embiratermes neotenicus P1 segment gut microbial communities from Petit-Saut dam, French Guiana - Emb289 P1 | ecosystem: Host-associated > Arthropoda: Insects > Digestive system > Gut ...
AAGCTGGGATTTTGCGATATCTAAATATGTTTCGCAGTTTTTCAAAAGTTCCTTGTGTGTGCCGCGGCCAACAATTTTGCCCTCGTCTACTACAAGAATTTGGTCTGCATCTTTAATGGTGCCTATGCGTTGGGCAATGGTAATGACAATGGAATCACGGGTTATTGGCTTCAACGCCGCCCGCAAAGCCGCGTCTGTTTTGAAGTCCAGTGCAGAAAAGCTGTCGTCAAACACGTAAATATCCGGGCGTTTCATAAGCATACGCGCGATAGAAAGCCGCTGCCTTTGCCCGCCGCTAAAATTACGCCCGCCCTGTGCCACAGGTGCGTCAAATTTCTCCGGCAATGCTTCAATAAAGTCTAAGGACTGCGCAATTTTGGCGGCTTCTATCATATCCTGCTCTGTTGCTTTCTTGTTGCCGTGGTGCAAGTTGCTGGCAATTGTACCGCCAAACAGGAAGGCTTTTTGCGGTACAAATCCTACCATTTTGCGTAATTCCTTTTGCGGGATATCTTTTATGCATGTGCCGTTTATCAAAATTTGCCCTGTAGATGCATCCAGTAGGCGCGGCAACATGCGTGCAATGGTGCTTTTGCCAGAGCCAGTGCCGCCAATTATGGCTGTAGTGGTTCCTTTTTCGCATACAAAGTTAATGTCGCTGAGCACAGGCGTTTCCGCATCTTGGTAGCGGAAGCCTACGTTCGAAAATTCTAAACGCAAATTGCGGTATGGGTCGATATGCGCTGTGCCGTCTTCTATTTCCGGTTTATAATCCAGCACTTCATTCACGCGTTTGGCGCAAACAATTGCCCTTGGGATAAAAATAATTGTAAAAACAGCAAATATAACGTACCACAGGATATTCATTGCGTATTCCATTACGGCGGCGATATCACCAATTTGCATGTTTCCGGACTCTATGCGCACGCCGCCAAACCATACAATCGCAACCAATGTAAGGTTCATAACAAGTAGAACCACAGGGAAAACAGCGGCAAAAATACGGTTTATGCGAATATTCAGCTTTGCGAATGCAGAAAATTGGCCATCTAAATGGTCGCGCTCCAGCTTTGTGCGGTTATACGCGCGTATCACGCGAATACCTGCTATAAACTGACGCACTTTGTCATTAATGTTGTCAAGCCCTTTTTGTACTTCACTAAAAACAGGGAGTACCTTGTACGCGATTAGGCTTATAACCGTAATAAAAATGATAGTGGCAATACCCACAATTAACGCCATAAACGGGTCGCTTCTGAAAGCCAGTGTAATACCAATAACCATAACAAATGGCGCGGGCAGCAAAGATTCAAACACCATGCTTAAAGTCGATTGCAGCTGCTCGATATCGTTGGTGGCGCGGGTGATTAGCGACGATGTATTAAAATGCCTGTAATCCTGATACGACAGCCTTTGGATGTGGCCAAAAAGCTTTTTGCGGGTAGTTTTGGCAAAGCCCGTTGCTACCCAGGCAGAAAAATATGTTCTAAGAATGGCGCATATACCAGTGATAACGGCCACACCAAGCATAAGCGCACCGGTTCTAAATACATAATCCTGGTCGCCCAGCATGACGCCGTTGTTAATGAGGCGGGCTGTAAGCCGTGGCAAGTACAAAGTGCCTATCACTTGCAGTCCAAGAAATATTATTAGAAATAAAACTTTTATTTTGCCAAGCTGTGCCTGGCGGAATAACTTAAACAATAAAATTCTCCTTAATTATTTTTAACTATTTTGCGATTTATTATCGGTTTTGATATCATCTTCTATGTTGATGCATTCCGATTCAAGTTCGGAATCATCAAAAAATTGTGCGTTTTTATCACCCCATCTAAATGAATGCTTACCAATTTTGATATGATAACCACTGCTTTTTATGCTATCCATATCGCTTACAAACAAAGATAATAATTCTCCATCCATCAACGCTCCTTTTTTAATACCCATGTCCTCACGTATCAAGTGCAATATACCTTCCACATACCATAAATGCTCTTTGATAGAAAATTTGTGCGCATTTTTCCTGTACGCCGCCCATTTACTCACAATTTTATCCGAGCCGTACAGTATGATTTCCCGTGACATGTCACGTATCAATTGGGTGCGTATTTCTTCATCAATTTTTTCAGCATCCTCTTTCTTTTCTACCATCTCGAAAAGCATGTCAACAAACTGGGTATACGGTGCTTCCAATTTTTTAAGTAGCATTACTTTACGCTTGTACCTCGCATCAGAATTTTTTATGTGCATAGATAGTATCGAGTTTACAATGAGGCCAAAAATGGTAATAACACCTGATATCAGGGCAATTATTATGACGGTGTCCATAGCGGATACGGTATATACCACCTCGCCAAGCCACCGCCACACCAACCTTATAACAGTAAATCCACCCCATGCAATTGCAGCAAGAATACCAACTGCTATCGTTAGGGGAATAATGCAACCCAAAATTTTTCGTTTGTCCGTAAAATCTCTTTTTATTTTCATGAATCATCATCTCCTCCCGGCTATTATACAGCCCCTTTGTATTTTTCCTAGGAATTTGCCAAAAGTGATGATAAACTATAGCATAATGCTAGAGTCAAGGGGGAATTGAAAAAATACATGACGTCATGTATTTTCAGTATTTTTCAAAGCGCGGTAGTTGCAACGTAGGAAGATTTCGTCCTTGGTTTTCCATCGCAATTCCCGTTGCGCAACCGCCATTACTTTTAACCCGGTGAGTACGGCGGGGTTGTCGGGATATGTTACTTCCACGAGTATTTCGTTTTTCATATAGGATTTTACCGCATCAATGTCAAATCCTTCAAAGTACATGCCGCATTCGTTTAACAGCCGCAAGCAGCCCATTAATCTTGGGGCGGAGATTTTTGTCATTGCCTCCATTCCTTCGCAGCATATAATGGGGGTAAGTGTTTTTAGCCCGCTGAATGTCAATGTGCTGCCGTTCAAAACACTGTGGTATCCGATATTGAGCAATACGCTTTTTGCATGGTAAATAAACGGAAAATCCACGGCAAGGCTCGGGTTTCTATCCGGTTTATCGTTCTTTGATTTCGGTTTTTCATATTTTTCGCTGTCCTCAATAAGTAAATCATAAAATAGGCTCATAAAATCCCTTAAAGCAAGCACACCGTTTCGTATATTCTCTTCGCTTTCGATGTTTATAAACATGGGTTTTATGGAATAATCTGCGGGAATTTCTACCGGCATCAGGTTTTTTAGATACCGTGCCATATCGCCGAACGTTTTTACATTTTGCATTCGCAGCACCTCTTGTAGTCGATTTTTACCGACTGGTCTTATAACAAGAGTAAATGCATTAGAAATAGAAGTCAACCAATTATATTTTTCTATACAGTAGTCAATTTAGTTGGTTGGTAGACTTAGCAAAAGAAAGGATTTTCAAATTGGACAAAAAAAATCTCCTCACCATTGGCGAAATGTCAAAGCTCTCTGGAGCAAGCATACACTCCCTGCGCTATTACGAGCGTATAAAAGTACTAACCCCAGCCTACACAGACCCGGACACAGGCTACCGCTACTACTCTTTTGATCAAACTTACCTACTGGAATTCATTGGCTTTTGCATAGAAATGAGCATCCCCTTAAAAGATATGAAACGCTTCACACAATCCGGAGACGTGTTGGACGCACACGCATTCTTGAATGAAGGCAAAAGCATTGCCATAAAAAAACTGGGCGCAATTAAGCAGGGCTTGAGGTTTATTAAAGATATAGAGCGGCAAATAGACATTGTGGAGAAATACAAACCGGGGGAAATTTACACCCGCCACATTCCGCAAAAACTATTTTATGTAAACAAATGCGTTGTCGCCCTCGAAGAGATTACACCCATCGACCTTGCCTTAGGGTTTGTTAATATGTCTTATGACGGCGATAATTACACAGAGCTTCCCGAATATGGCATGATGGCGATGCATTCATCCCATGGGGCAGAGTATTACGCCTTTGGGCAAGTTCCCGATACAGCGGAAAGCACAGAAAACATAAGAATTATTCCCGCAGGGGAGTATTTTTGTGTACTTAATCAAAGCCACAAATTAAGCGAAGCTCCCGAAATATTCCGGGAGATCCTGGGGGATTGTACTGATTATATTGCCATAGAGGCAGATATGTTTGCCGCAAAGTACAAAATATCCGAGCCCATGCATGAATTGCGGGTTTTAATAACTCCGATTTAGCTAAAAGTAAGTAATGTTGCTCCGTAACTCATCATTCTCCTTCGTATTAAGTTCATTATCACAAGCGGGACAGGCAAGCATAATTTTTTTTGAATAGGTAAATATCGGTATGGAGAAGAACGTGAAATAGCTTGTATATAGCATAAGTATCCAATAATTTGATAATCCGCAATAATCGCAATGTCGTCTGTCATTCGTGCGACCAAGCTCTGTACTTTTATGAAGCGTTCCATTAACACGAATCATGTCGCTTCCTCATTTCATCAGAAATTGACATAAGCTTCCGTATCACAAATTTGTACTTATAAACTCAAGCACATCTTCACGCATTTCGCGTGTTTCCAGGTGCCCGCACGGATATGTTTTAAGCGTAAACCCGCCGGCTTTTGCTAATGCCTTCTCGATTTTACACAAGCCTGCCGGTGGGGTTAACGTATCGTATATTCCGGCGGTAGAAAGGTGCGGGCGCGGCGCAATAAGCGCGCAAATATCTGCCATGCTAAAATATTTTGTAAGGGATGGTACATAGTAAAAAATGCCGTGCGCATCAAGATTGCCTTGGTGTTCCAACGCATCAAAATCTGTAAGGCAGCATAGGTCTGCGCACATTTTTATGCGGGTATCAAGCGCCGATACCCAAATAGACATGGTGCTTCCCATAGAGATACCGGTAGTGCCTATGCGCGCGCTATCCGTATCCGGGCGTGACACAATGTAGTCGATGGCGCGTAAAGCGTCATAAACCATCATACCCCACATCACTTGCCCTTTCCATAACATAGACTTAAACGTCTCGCTTTCCCGCCGGCCGCTGCGTTCGCCAAAGCACCAATGGTCTATGGCAAGGCAGGCAATGCCCATTTCGGCCAGTGCTTCGGCATACGGCTTCTTATAACCATACGGCGCAGGGGACAACAGCTCGTTTTTGCCCATATGATAAAAACCGCCATGAGAATGCGAAAACAAAACCACAGGATACGGTAATTTTGTATGTTTTGGGCGCGTAAATAAAGCTGGAACCTTCTCTGCACCATTCAAATCCAAAACCAGATGTTCCAGTATAAAACTGCCCATGTCATCTTCCGCCACAAGCTTGTGCGATATCGGACGCGCTGGGTCCGGCAAATCTCCCAGTAGCGCATAAAGCTGCGCTCTGGTCTTATTCATAAGTCAATACTGTCCGAACATCTTGTTCTTCAAGCACCGCACGGCCTCCAAGGCCGTTTAGCTCAATAAAGTACAAGTGCGCAACAATAATACCGCCCAGTTCTTCTACCAAATCCACAACGGCTTTTGCCGTGCCGCCCGTTGCCAAAAGGTCGTCTACAATAACAAAACGCTGCCCGGGCGTTATGGCGTCTTTGTGAATTTCAATGGTTGCGGTGCCGTATTCCAATGCATACTCTTTTTTTGCAACCGGGGCAGGCAATTTCCCGGCTTTGCGCACAGGAACAAACCCTTTGCCCATATTGTACGCCATGGGCACGCCAAAAATAAACCCGCGGGATTCCGGCCCTAGAATCGTGTCAAACTCTAAATCCTTTACAAGATCCATCATAGAGTCAATTGCGTGTTTAAGTGCAGCCGGGTCTTTCAAAACCGTGGTGATATCCCTAAATAAAATGCCCTCTATAGGGAAATTCTGTACATCGCGAATATGTTTTTTTAAGTCCATAACACACCTCTTCAGAATAATCGCCCGCTTACCGGGCAAACTTATATTAATAACCTGTAAACAGAAAGGAGGCCAATCCCGTGATTAACCCGCATATAAAATGCCACGTAAGAAACTGCAAATATAACGACAGAACGCAACATTGTAGCTTAGATACCATCGAAGTAGGAAACTCCTGTCCATCCCCGCACGAAAAATGTGAAACAGAATGTGACAGTTTTGAAGATGGCAGTTGCTAAACTGTTAAACGAAAAATAAATATAAAGCCCGCTTTCACGGGCTTTTACATATATTTCGTTATTGCAATTTATTTCGCATATTCAATTGCCCGCGTTTCACGAATCAAACTCACTTTAATTTGCCCCGGGTATTCCAGTTCGCCTTCTATACGCTTTGCGATATCGCGTGCAAGCAGGGTAAGCTCTGCATCGCTAACCGCGTCCGGAATAATAACAATTCTAAGTTCGCGCCCTGCTTGGATGGCAAAGGATTTTTCTACGCCGTTAAAGCTGTCTGCAATGGCTTCAAGGTTTTGCAAACGCTTGATGTACGCTTCCAATGTTTCGCGCCTTGCACCCGGCCTTGCGCCGGAAATAGCGTCCGCAATTTGTGTAATTACAGAAATGATATTGGTTGGCTCAACATCGCCATGGTGGGCCTCTACAGCATTTATGATCAGCGGCGATTCTTTATACTTTTTACACAATGCCGCACCAATGGATACGTGAGAACCTTCCACATCGTGGTCGATTGCTTTACCTATATCATGCAGCAGGCCTGCGCGTTTTGCCATTTTAATATCTGCGCCAAGTTCGGCGGCCAAAAGCCCGCACAAATACGCAACTTCGATAGAATGTTTAAGCACATTTTGCCCATAACTTGTGCGGAATTTCATTTTACCAAGCAGGCGTGTTAGCTCCGGATGAATACCATGCACACCCGTTTCAAAGGTTGCGGCTTCGCCTTCTTCTCTAATTTGTACTTCCACTTCCTTGCGGGCCTTATCCACCATTTCTTCAATACGTGTGGGGTGGATGCGCCCGTCTAATACCAATTTTTCAAGTGCTAGGCGCGCTATTTCGCGGCGCATTGGGTCAAAACCGGAAAGTATGACGGCTTCCGGTGTGTCGTCAATGATTAAGTCGATACCTGTCAGAGACTCTAGCGCGCGGATATTGCGCCCTTCTCTGCCTATGATACGGCCTTTCATTTCGTCACTGGGCAAGTTGACTACGGAAACGGTACTTTCCGCAATATGGTCTACCGCACAACGCTGCACGGCACTCGCCAATATATCCCTGGCTTTTTTGTCTGCTTCAGATTTTGCTTTTTGTTCAATTTCCCTTAACAGCTTTGCAGATTCAAATTTTGCTTCTTGCTCTATTGCTGCAATAAGCGATTGTTTTGCCTCTTCTGCTGTCATTTTTGCAATACGTTCCAGTTCTTTTTGTTGTTCGGCAATAATGGTTTCAACTTCTGCTTGCTTTGCTTCTAAAGCTTCGCCTTTTTGTTTGAATTTTTCTTCTCTTTCTTGCGTTTTTTCAATTTTACGGTCTAGCGTTTCTTCTTTTTGCAACACGCGTTTTTCTAAACGTTGTACTTCGCCTCTTTGCTCTTTGGCATCTTTCTCTGCTTCATGTTTTATTTTGATGCTTTCTTCTTTTGCTTCAAGAAGCATCTCTTTTGCGCGTGCGTCTGCATTGCGCTTGGCTTCCTCTACAATGGTATCTGCTTGTAATCTTGCAGAACCAATTTTAGCTTCGGAAACTTTTTTATGATACAACACGGTAATGAGAGAACCGACAATTAAAGATACAACGGCAGTTATTGCTAAATACACTGCCAGCATATTACACCTCCTATATATTAAGCCCTTTTAGGGCGCATTTAACATGATAACTTTTTTAGGGTATAGTGTCAAATAAAATGTTAGTGTGAAAGTACCAAAGATGTTTGAAAAATTTCTGTTTTTGTGGGATACTATTGTGAAGAAATGAAGCGAAACTGTTATTCTCATCGCTAAGAGATAGTGCTGGAATTAAAATTTTGCGAATATTGGTTAAAATTGGGTTCACTTGTTGTCGTTTTGGGTATACTTATAGGCAATATGAAGTTGAGAAAGAGGCCGTTCATTTATGTTTACAAATTACTTAGGTATCGATTTGGGTACAGCAAATACACTGGTTTTTTCCAAAGGCACAGGAATTATATTAAACGAGCCATCTGTTGTTGCCATAAACACCACAAATAAAAAAACAATGGCGGTTGGCGATGCCGCTAAGCAGATGATCGGACGCACACCGGGTAGTATAGTGGCCATCCGCCCTTTGAAAGATGGTGTTATTGCAGATTTTGATGTAACCCGTGATATGCTCCGTTATTTCCTTAAAAAGGCGAAGGCGGCGCGTACGTTTTTTCGCAAACCTTTTGTCATTATTTGCGTGCCGTCAGGCATAACAATGGTAGAACGGCGCGCCATTGCAGATGCAACCATTAAGGCAGGGGTACCGCCGCACAATGTTGCGCTTATAGACGAACCAATGGCGGCCGCAATTGGTGCCGGCTTGCCGGTTCACGAGCCTACCGGCAGCATGATTGTAGATATTGGCGGGGGTACAAGCGAAATTGCTGTAATTTCCTTGTGCGGCGTTGTTACAAGCAAATCTTTGCGCGTGGCGGGGGACGAATTCGACCATCAAATAATAAGCTATGTACGGCGTGAGTTTGGCCTTGCCATTGGCGACCGTACGGCAGAGGACATAAAATTAAATATCGGCTGCGCATATGGCGCAAGCTCTATGAACACCATGGAAGTGCGTGGGCGCGATTTAGTTTCCGGTTTACCGCGCACAGTAACACTTTCGGAATTTGAAGGCCAGCAGGCCCTTGCGGAACCAATAGATAAAATCATTGACGCAATCAAATTTACATTGGAAAAAACACCGCCGGAGCTTGCCAGTGATATTATAGAAGCGGGCATTGTGCTTGCCGGCGGCGGTGCACAAATAAAGGGCCTAGGTGAATTAATATCCCGGGAAACAGGAATACCTGTGCGTATAGCACACGACCCTTTGAGCTGTGTTGCAATGGGCACAGGGCTCGTGTTGGAGCATTACAACCAACTGCGCAATGTGTTAACGATCCACGCCAAGGCCAAGGGGTAAATCATATGATTGGACTCTTTGAACGGCACAAACGCATTTTCCTTTTAAGCGGCATAGTCATATGTATTTTGGCCATTATTTTAACAGTAAACCCCTCTGCAGGTTCAACTGTTCTTGAGCGCGGGTTGTCGCACATCATTACGCCAATGCAACGTGGGGCAAGCGCGACCATAGCCTGGGTGCGTGGGCATTTTTCTGCGGTAACAAATAACCAGCAGCTCCTCAATGATATTCAAAGGTACCGGGAAGAAAATAGCGTTTTACGCATCGAAAACGACAGGTTGCAGCTTGCGGGCGAAGAAAATGCCCGGTTAAGTGCCCTAGCGGGTATGAGAGAGCGATATGCATCTTTGCCAATGATCGGTGCCAGAGTAATAGGCCATAACCCTAACGATTGGCAACGCCGCTTCTTTTTAGACCGTGGTACAGATGATGGTATTGCAAATAACATGGCTGTAATTGGAGATGGCGGGCTTATTGGCGTAATTAGGCAGGTTGACCCGGGGCGTTCGCAATTTTTATCCATCATCGACAGTGAATTTTCTGTTGCGGTAATGAGTGCGCGCACAGGGGATATTGGCATGGCAGGCGGCGATATCCGGCTCATGCAGCAGGGGCTGATACGTATGGACCGCATAGAAGCCACCGCGCAAATTATGCCGGGCGACGAAATCCGCACATCTACCCATAGTTCCATTTTCCCACCGGGTATTTTAATTGGGGTAGTGGAGAGTATTAACGCGAACCCGGACGGACACACGCGCCACGCAATAATACGCCCCGTGGCAAATTTAGATAATATAGAAATGGTGCTGATTGTAACAGAAATTTTTGGCGATGAAACCGCCACACGTGACGATTTTGTCGTTATACTCGATGATTAGCCGGAGGTTAGGCAATGCGCATATTGGTAATAACGGCATTGGTTTTTGTAAATTTTGTGCTGCAGTCTACGCTGTTTCCTCAAATTGCAATTTTGGGTGTAACTCCCGACACAGCATTGGTACTTATCATTAGCTATGCCATTTTGCGTGGTGAAATAGAAGGTGCATTGTTTGGGCTGTTTGCGGGGTTGGTGCAGGATATTTCTGGCGGGTTTTTTATTGGCATATTCGCGTTGCTGGGGTTTATTACAGGGTATGTGTGCGGCAAACCGTTTAAGGATTTTTTCAAAGACAATTATTTTTTGCCATTTGCAATAGTGGTGATTATAAGCCTGGTTTATCAATTTGTGCTGTACGTTACGACAATAATGTTTACAGGGCAGTTGGAATTTTTGCATTATTTCCGAACGATAATTTTGCCAAAGACTATTTACACGGCGTCACTTTCTATTCCGCTGTATAGTCTTTTGCATTTAATCAATGCCAAAGTGGAACGACATGAAGAAAGGTTTCATGGCATGTTTAAGGAATCAGATGGAGACGACACGTAATGAAGTATGAATTAAAAGACCTGACGCGGGACGTTGGCAAAGCGCTATATCAGTTTTTTTCTCACCGCTTGCTGTGGTTTTTGGTGATTACGGCGGTGCTCTTTTATATTTTACTGGTGGAGCTTTTTAGGTTGCAAATTATAGAGGCGGACGTTTTTCGCCTAACGGCGCCAGTACGTACAGGTGAAGTGTCTCGGCCTTTGCCGGCTTTGCGCGGTACAATTTACGACAGGCATGGGCGCCCATTAGCGGTAAATGAGCTGACTTTTGTTGTAAAAATGGACCCGAGCGTACGCATATCCAACGAAGCACTTTTAGAACTTGCACTGCTGTTCGAGCGCAACGCGGAGGACTATGTAGACAGCTTCCCTATATCGGTGCCGCTATCGAGCAACGAGCCTTTCGCGTTTACCATAGATGGTGCAAATGAGGATCAGATCCACAGGCGCGAACACCATTGGAAGCGCGATATGGCCGTTCCAAACTCATGGTATGCTACTGCAGAGGAGTCTTGGTACTTTTTAATCGACCAATTTGACATAGACCCGGCGCTTAGTAACGAAGATATCCGCCGTATAATGAACTTCCGCGCCAAAATTTTTGAGCAGCGTTTTCTTGGCTGGTCGGCAACATACGAACCCATGCCAATTGTTTTTGCTTACAATGTTTCGCAAGGGACTATTGCCGCAATAGAGGAGCAAAGCAACTTTTTCTCCGGGCTGTTTATAGATATACAAACCAAGCGTGTGTACCCCGCAGGGCGGTATATGTCTCATATGATTGGCTACTTAGGCCGAATTACAGCGCAACAGCTTGAACAAAATGAATATTTGGGCTACACTGCTCAAGATTTGTTTGGCCGAACCGGGCTGGAGCTTTCTATGGAGCATTCTCTTAGGGGAACGCCTGGGCGGGAACGCTTTGAGATAAACGCCGCAGGCCGCAGAATTAGCGAGCCAGAGCGGTATGTAGAGCCGCAGCCGGGGGATAGAATTTTTTTGACCATCGACCTGGAATTGCAAATGGCAGCGTTTCATGTGCTGGAAAACGCACTAAGCGAAGCCGTTATTGGGCGGCTAACCCTTAACAGCCGGACAGAGCCTAACCTGACATTGCAAGACGTTTTTGTCTCTTTTGTAGATGCGCACAACTTGGATATACGCGCGGTTTTGGACGCAGACCCAGACTGCTACGCCTACCCAATGCGCCAATATATTTTAACCCGCTTCCCCGATGCAACGGCGCATACACTTGCCAACCGCCAGCGCATACAAGGCATAATAACAGAAGGCATAGAGCGGCGGCTCATAAGCCCGGCAAAAATGCTGCTCACCCTGCTTGGCACAGGGCAAATTACAGACTCGTGCGGCACAGTAGCCACAAGGCTGCACTCCCAGCCAAACACAGCGCAGGGTATCCTTATCGAAAAAATACGCGCCCGCGAACTTACGCCACAACTGCTCAATGTAGACCCTGCCACAGGTTCGTTAATTATCACATGCGTACACACCGGTGCAGTGCTTGCGGCGGTAACGTACCCGTCATTTGACAACAACCGTCTGGTAAACAATTTCGACAACGAATACTGGACGCGTATAAACAGCCTTGATCCTACCAATCCAATGATTAACCGCCCGTTTAGGGAGGCACGTGCGCCCGGTTCTTCTTTCAAAATGTTTACCGCCGCAGCCGCATTAGAAGAAGGGGTTATCGGCACAAATACCCGCATTCAAAACCGGGGGATATTTACTGCGGCAGGAAGCCCGCATGTACGGAGCGTTGCAGCGCGCAATAATCTAAACGTGACCCAAGCAATTGCTGAAAGCTGTAACTACTTTTTTGCAGAAGCCGCCTTCCGCCTTGGCGGGCGCGGAACTTCTACAGTGCAAACACAAGAAGGCATTGAAATCTTGAACCGGTACAAGGAGTTCTTCGGGCTAAACGGTTCTTCTGGCGTAGAAATTGGTGACCATCCGATAGATTTCCGCACAAGAGGGCATGAAGGTAACACAATGGCTTCCCCGGAGCTCAAGCGCTTTCTGTATATGGAAAGGAACCCTTTTGCCCCTGCAAGTTCAATCGCTTGGACTGCTGGCGACACATCTCAAGTTTCTATCGGCCAGGGGTTTAGCAATTACTCTGCTGCACAAATGGTGCGTGGCATGTCAGCCATTGCAAACAGGGGCATCAATTACTATCTGCACTTGGTTGGCCATATAGAAGACGCGAACAGAAACATCATTAGCCGCACACAGCCAACCTACACCCACACCGACTTAGCGTTTTCTGAGTCCACTTGGGATGTTATTATAGAGGGAATGCGCTTGGTTACAGAACCTGGCGCAAGGGGCACGGCAGTTGGTACTTTTCAGTCTTTGCGGCCTTACATTCGTGTTGCAGGCAAAACAGGGACAGCCCAGCAGGTTGAAGGTAGGCTGAATCACTCGACATTTGGGGCCTTTGCGCCATACGAAGATCCGCAAATAGCCATTTTCGTAGCCATACCATTTGGTACTACAACGGCATACAGGCAAATCTCGGCGCAAATAGCGCGCGATATGATAGGCATTGCACTTGGTATGCACAACGAGCCGGAACATCCCGAGCCGTTTAACACACTAAGGAGATAAAATGGGGAGGACTGTGTAACGTGAAGCATTGTACAATTTTAAGGGGGTGCGTTCAGCGTGCCTGACAAACAAACTGTGGTTATAAAAAGTCAAGGCGACAGTATAAATATCATGCTGGATGATGGTGTTGACTTTCAGGTAATTGCAGAAACCTTACGCAAAAAAGTTTCTGACGCAAAACAATTTTTTGAAGGGGTAACTGCGAACATTGCTTTTATGGGGCGTAGTTTATCGGAAGATGAAGAGAACCAGCTTTTGGCGGTGATTACGACAGAAACAACAATGAACGTGACACTTGTGGAAGCCAAAGACTTACCCGTGGCTTCATCTCTGCCCATTTCTAAAAAGCCGGCGGCTAAAATAGCGGCTGCAAAAAAAACAAAATCCACAATGGTTGCGCCGCCTAATATAAGTTACAATGAAAGCAACACGGCTTATTGCAATGGAGGGCTTAGGTCTGGGCAATCTATAAAATATGGTGGGTCCGTCGTTGTTCTTGGGGATGTTAACCCAGGTAGCGAAGTTATAGCGGAAGGAAACGTTATTGTCCTTGGCTCGTTAAAGGGCATGGCCCACGCAGGCGTTTTAGGCGACAGCACTTGCTATGTATCCGCATTGGTTTTGCAGCCCACGCAGTTGCGCATTGCAAATTTAATCACATACGTACCGCCGGCACCAAGGGGGAAAAAGGAACCGCAAAAAGCATCTATTGCGTATGTAAAAGACGGGCAGGTTTTTGTGGGGCCGTTGTAAAATGGTAATAATCTAAATGATGAGGGAGCTATTTAGCTATGAGTGAAGTGTATGTAATAACATCCGGTAAGGGTGGCGTAGGTAAAACTACGACTTCCGCCAACTTAGGCGCAGGTCTTGCCGTTCAGGGCAAAAAAGTTGTTTTAGTAGACGCGGATATTGGCCTAAGAAACCTAGACGTAGTCATGGGCTTAGAAAACCGCATTGTGTACGACTTAATTGACGTTATCGAAGGCAATTGCCGCTTAAAGCAAGCCTTGATTAGGGACAAGCGGTACGAAACATTATATCTTCTTCCTGCGGCACAAACAAAGGATAAAGATGCCGTTAACCCGGAGCAAATGAAGAAACTTTGCGAGCAATTACGGGAAGAATTTGATTATGTTTTGCTGGATTGCCCCGCAGGTATCGAGCAAGGCTTCAAAAATGCGATTGCGGGTGCAGACAAAGCCATTGTTGTTACCACGCCGGAAATATCTGCCGTGCGTGACGCCGATAGAATAGTAGGGCTGTTGGAAGCGTCGGAAGTACGCAACCCTATGCTTATCTTAAACCGCATAAGGCCAGAAATGGTTAAACGCGGCGACATGATGGCGCTTGAAGATGTAACGGAGCTTTTAGCAATAGATGTACTGGGTATTGTGCCCGATGACGAGTCGATTGTTATATCCACCAACAAAGGTGAACCTTGCGTAGTGGACCCTAAATCCCGTGCAGGGCAAGGCTTTAGAGATATTGTGCAGCGTATGCTGGGCGAAACGGTTCCTTTAATGGATTTAGATGCAGGCAGCGGTATACTTTCAAAGTTCAAAAAATTTTTTGCCGGGACATAAGGTGGAGGTGTAGATATGAATTGGTTAAAAGAATTGTTTTCTTCTAGGCCGTCATCAAAGGATGTTGCCAAAGATAGGTTGCGCATGGTGCTGATGCACGATAGAGTGAACTGCTCTCCAGATTTATTGGAAATGATTAAGAATGATATTTTGGCGGTTTTGGCAAAATATGTAGACATTGGCGATATGGACTTGGATATGCAAATATCCCAAGAAATGTCGGACACAAACGAGCTGGTGTCTGTACTATCTGCAAATATCCCGATTAAAAACATGAGAAAGCGTAATGATGGTTAGCTTCAAAGACGCATTAAAATCTTACGATTATTTACTTGTTGCGGCAGTTATTGCCATTGGGATTTTTGGCATACTTATGGTTTATGCCTTTGGCAATGGCAATTACACGCCCATTTCCACAAATGCCATATTTGGCGGGTTGTGGGCGCGTCAGCGGATATACATTATCAGCGGTGTAGTGCTTATGATTGCCTTCTCTTTTATAGATTACCACTACATTACGCGGTTCTATTTGTATATTTATGGGTTTATGATGGCACTTTTGATGGTGGTCATGCTCATTGGTGCAGACGATGGCACCAACGTGGCCCGTTGGATACGCATTCCTGTGCCGGGCATCGGGGACGTGAGTATGCAGCCGTCGGAATTTGCCAAGCTGTTTATGATTTTATTTTTGGCAAAATTTTTGGACGTTAAAAAAGAGCGGTTTAACCACATTCTGTGGCTGGGGTTTGTGCTCGTGCTTATAGTTGTGCCGGTGTTTTTTGTTATGCGCCAGCCGTCGTTATCTGCATCCTTGGTTGTATTCGCGCTTTCAATAACTGTATTGTTTGTTGCAGGGCTGTATTATCGTACAATTTTGGTTGGCATGGTGCTTACAGCGCCCATTGTCATAATGACATGGCTGGATTTACAGCGCGCAGAGTCATTATTCTTAACGCGTATTTTAGGCGAATTCCAGTGGCGGCGTATCGAAACTTGGCGTAACCCTGTGCTGGGTTGTGACCATTTTATGCAAACACAGCAGTCGCTGTATGCAATTAGTTCCGGTGGGTTAACTGGCCAGGGGTTCCTAAATAATTCCCATGTCATACATGGCCATAACGATTTTATTTTTGCCATAGTTGCCAACCAATTTGGTTTTGCCGGTGCGGCAATTTTATTGGCGGTTATCGCTTTTGTCATTGTGCGGTGCATTTTTATTGCATTGCGCGCGGCAGATATGGAAGGGCGCCTTATTGCAGCAGGTGTTGCAGGAATGCTTGTTTTTGAAACATTTGTACACGTAGGTGTTACTACAAATTTTTTGCCCAATACAGGTATGCCGTTTCCGTTCTTATCTTTTGGCGGCTCTATGATTTGGGTGCACATGATGGCAATTGGCGTTGTGCTCAATGTGGGAATACCCCGTAAAAAGTCCATGTTTGGTGACGAAAATTAATATTTGCTATAATTGCCGGATAGTATTAAAATGGTATGGAAAAGTTGCAGCTCCTTAATGATACTTAGATAAAGGTGGATACCGTTATGAACATTGCGTTGATAGCACACGATAACAAAAAGAAATTGATGGAAAACTTATGTATAGCCTACAGGCATATTTTAGGCAAGCATAAAATTTACGCAACAGGTACTACCGGCCAATTGCTGGAAGACTCCACAAATTTGCAGGTTAACAAGTATCTTGCAGGTCACTTGGGCGGTGAGCAGCAACTAAGTGCGCAGGTGGCCTTAAATGATATTGACCTCGTTATTTTCCTGCGTGACCCGCTAACCCCAAAGCATTACGAACCGGACATAGGCTCGCTGCTGCGCCTTTGCGATGTACACAACATTCCTGTTGCCAGTAATTTAGCTACGGCGGAAGCGCTTTTGTTGGCTCTTGACCGTGGAGATTTGGATTGGCGGCTTAACTTGAAGAGATAATATAAAGGCCAGCTCAAAATTTTTTGAGCTGGCCTTTTTAGGGCGTGTTCCCACTAACGAACGCACATCTTTGCGGCTGATATTTCCGCATCTTCTGCGTGCTTTTTTCCTTGCGTACCTCCAGCACGCCGCGTCAAAAACCACTTGAACCTGCGAAAAATCAGACTCGCAAATAGGAGTATTCTTATAGTGGGAACACACCCTAATTACATCTTATCTTCGCGTTCTCTAAACCATTTTGCCGCTGCCGCTATGCCTGCAACAGGGTCGTTAGGGTGACGGTCGTTGTTGAGATACTCTACGATATACCAGCGTACGCCGGCTTCTTTGCGGCAAATTTCAAAATATTCGTCCCAGTTGATAGCGCAATCTGGGTCGCTAAAGAAGGTATCACTTTTGCCTTGCGCAAATGGTTTCATATGCACCGTGCCTGCGCGGCCGGGGTATTTTTTGAGCAGCCCAATCATGTCTCCGCCGCCGCTCATACCATTGCCTATGTCGTTTTGCATAATCACATTGGAAGGTGTGTTTTGGGCGATAATATCCCAAGGCAATTCCCCGGTATCGTCTGTGGGGCGCAACTCTGTGCCGTGGTTGTGGTAGCCTGTTACCATGCCGTACATACCAAGTGCATCCGCAACAAAAGTGAGCTGCTGGGCAAACTGCAGGCAGCTTTCCCTTGTGTAAAGTACTTCGTCCGGCATCCATGGGACAATAATAAACTGGTTGCCAAGCACTTTATTATAGGTAATGGTTGAATAGATGTTCTCCGGTGACAACAATTCCCACGGTGTGTGCCAGCCGGCAATTTGCAGCCCAACTTCGTCCAGCGCAAGTTTTACATCTTGTGCGGCAAATTTATACCCGCCAAAAAATTCTACGCCGTCGTATCCGGCTTCTTTCACCTTTTTTAGCGTGCCTTTAAGGTCTTTGTACATCATGTCTGCCACTACAAAAAGCTGTGTGGCCAGCGGTAATTTTGTTTCGAATGCAGGTTGCTGGTTTTTGCCCCAGCCCGGTGGTAGTTTTTTCATTAGAAAGCCTCCTATAATTTAGTTTCTATTAGATAAACGGATTTGCCGGATACGTTAACTCACCAAATGGCGTATCTTGGCGGCGCATTGCGTTTGATTGGCACAACTCCGGTATTTCGTCGGCTGTTACTTCGCGCCCAAGTTTGTGCGACAAGAAGATACCTTCGGAAATTAACATGGTTTGCAATGCGATGTGCGGTGTGTCGATTTGTTCCCATTCGCCGCGCAGTGTGCCAATCCAATGGGATTGTGTATCTTGATATACCCATACAGACGGGTCAATTTTCCTGCGGCGGTACTGCTCCGCTGCAAGGTCTAGTGTGGAAATGGCAGGATACCCTTCAATTTCGGAATAAAATTTTAGAGAACTCCTATCGCTGCAGAACTGAATCCCACCCTCGGAGCCATGTATGGATGACTGCGGAAACTCGCCGCCATGGATTGCCCAGCTTTCGAGTATATCCAGCGTAAGCCCGCCTTCAAATTTTGCAAAGCCAACGCCAAGTTCTTCTACGTCAAAGCCGGATTCTACTTTGCGTTCCATCGCAAGTTCTTGGTAAACGCTGCCGGATACGCGTTCCAGCGTTGGTGTGCCAAGTAAGTATAACAGTTGGGAAATATGATACACGCCCATATCATACAATGCGCCATGGCCTGCCCATTCGGTTTGGTCAAATTCCTTTTCGCCATAGCCATCTACAAACGGACGCCCGCGGCGGCGGTATCCGTAAGAGCGGGCATGATAAAGCTTGCCTAAACGGCCGGAATCAATTAACTTTTTTGCGCAAATGGTTGGGCCACCGTAAATATCGGCAAGTTGAATGTGTAATTTAACGCCAAATTTAGCGGCGGCGTCTTTCATGGCGGCGGCGTCGATGTATGACCCGGCCATTGGCTTTTCGCAATAGCAATGTTTACCCGCCGCCATTACAGCTACAGACATAGGGGCGTGAAGGTTGTTGTGCAGGTTTACATCTACTGCTACAATATCATCACGTTTAAGCAGTTCCCTGTAGTCTGTGTAGCGGTGGGGGATATTCCATTTGTCGCAGAATGCGTTTAACTTTTTCTCGTTAATATCACATGCCGCAACAACGTTTACGCCCCCAATCCGGTTATATTGCTCCATATGGCTGTGTGCAATAATGCCAGTGCCTATAAGGGCGATGTTGACTTCTTTCATAATTGGCTCACTCTCCTTTGGGTAAATTTTATTGAAGTTTACCATACGGCAGTGATACTTTCAATAACGATATGTAGAAAAGGGGCAAATAATATGTTAAAAAAACAAGATGTCTCATTAGAACAGGCAACTGCCGGCTTGCCGATAGCGTCCAACCCTTGCATAACGGCATTACATAACAAGGCGATACAATCTGGGCTTATACCTTTTGGCACAAAATCAAGCAAAAAGCCGGACTATTACAAAATCGAATATAAAAAATCAAAGAAAGACTCCCCTATTTATGTGCTTACCGTAAAAGGTGAAAAATGGGATTTGAAATGCAAGCTCTTTCACTTAGATAAATACGTGGCGCTGTTGTATAAGCTAAGCGAAAGCGCTTTACATGATATCCTCATGTCAAGAGAATGCAGAGGCCCGGAGAGGGGCTGTATTGTTGGTGTAAAATTTAAGGTTAACGAAAAAAGCTATAACCTGTGTCGTCACGGAATATTTTTTAGACAGCTCGTTTTAGAGGATGTAGAAGATGTATGGGCGTTGATGAAAGCCGAGATTTTCGAGCGGGCTGAGCAAAATTAGGGCGTGTGTTTTATATATTTTTTAACAACGCCAAAACGATGTCCTTAGAAATAACGGAAGCGGGCGGGCAGTTTTTTTCAAAATTATCTGTGCCTGCATGTTTGGCGGTGTCGGTTATGGTTCTAATTGCAATATATGGCACGCTGTTTACAAAGCATACGTGGGCGATACTTGCGGTTTCCATATCCACGGTCAGCGGTTCGAAAGTGCAAAGTATTTCTTCCCGCCCGTCCTCTTCTATAAATTTTTCGCCTGTTACCATTCTGCCAAAGTACGCTTTGTTTTGTATTTCCAGTTGCGTTACTGCTTTTTTTGCGGCGTTTAGCAAGGCTTCGTCTGCCTTGATAGAAACCGATGGCATCCATGGTTGGAATTGTGTGAGTATGCCTTCGTGTACATCGTGATGAATGGCTTCTGTGCTGATAACTATGTCGAATACATCCAAATTTGTATCCATGCCGCCAGCGGTGCCGGAATTTATTATTGTATCTGCGCCGTAGATATCTATTAATATTTGCGTGGCAATAGCGGCATTGGTTTTGCCAACCCCGCAAAATGCTGTCACAATGTCAACATCGTTTATGGTACCTTCGTAAAAGGTAAGCATGGCTTTTTTAGACGTTTTGCAATTTTTGATATGCGGTAAAACGGCTGTAGCTCTGTGTCAACCGCGCATATGATTCCTGTTTTCATGGCGTGTCTCCTACAATTTTGAGAGTTGCTGCACAGCAGTTTGCTTATTCGTTACGCAAATAATTAACTTCTGCATTCAGTGGAAAATTTTTTCTTGCGCATTCGGTCATAATTCGAAAATCACCTTTGTCGGGGAAAAACATGACTTCGGGAGAAGAGGCGGTGTCTATGTCAAGATACACCAAAACATCATTGGATATATTCGTGAGTTGATGTGCGCCATTTGGGTTAGCTGGGAATACAATGACATCACCCGCTGTGACCGTTTTTTCGCCCTCCGGCGTTTTTAATGCACCTGTACCGCTTATTATATAATAGACCTCTTCCATACCCGAGTGGTGATGATATGGAAAATTTGTTTTTCCGGGCATGAGTGTATAAAATGAAACATACAGTTTTCCTTCGGTTGTGTGTGGCGATGAGACGGTCGCGTTTTGGAACTCAAAGGATTTTTGATGCTCCGTTTGCGGGTCAAAAAGTTGGTTCATATTTACATCCTTGTACTCCGCTGTTTTTACATTTTTGATAATCAATTCTTGCATATTACACCTCCGAAATGTATTTTGGCAACACCTGTGGCACTTTGTCAAGGACATTTTTATCTTTTTAACGAAAAAGTCACATGATAGGCACAAATAAGCAGCTGGTCGAGGATTTTTCTCGCTCCTGCCGCTTGTTTTCTTTTTCTGCGTATCTACTATGAAAATTAACATTTCATGCTTGTATTGTGCGGTCAACCGTGCTAAAATTATCTTATGTGCATTTGACAATCATTTGAGTATGATAAGGAGTATACACATGGATTTTGATTGGATTACACCCGAAGATGCCGCACAAAAATGGGGTATCAAACCGAGGCAAGTTCAAGCACTATGTTCAAAAGGGAAAATACCCGGCGTTGTTCGTTTGAGCCGTGCATGGCTTATTCCAAAAGATGCAATAAAGCCTCGTGATGGCAGATATAAAAATTCGGAGGTCGATAAGCAAGATGAAAACTCTTAATGAACTTCTCATTGCAGAAGTTACTGAGCATGAGTTCAAGTCCGATTTGGAAATAAAGAAACCCAAAAGTTGGCTCAAAACTGTAAGCGCATTTGCAAACGGCATTGGTGGCAGCTTATATTTTGGTGTGACGAATAGCAGTAATGTTATTGGACTTCTTGATGTACAGAAAACCGCTGAAGAAATAAGCAGATTGATTAAGGAGCGTATGTCACCACTACCTGAATTTAGTCTATCTGTTCATCGTGTCGATGGCAGCAAAGATGTTCTCGTTCTTCATGTGCAACGAGGAAACAATACGCCTTATTATTATG
>Ga0123355_10003957_pt1 | contig 21447 bp, 15 predicted proteins | sample TergutEmb28metaG_3_FD_89872 | JGI IMG/M metagenome (GOLD analysis project Ga0123355, IMG submission 89872) | Embiratermes neotenicus P1 segment gut microbial communities from Petit-Saut dam, French Guiana - Emb289 P1 | ecosystem: Host-associated > Arthropoda: Insects > Digestive system > Gut ...
CACGAGGCTGAGTGGACCCCGTTCCAGACCCACTACTACTCAGAAAATCTGGTAGCGCCGGGGATCGAACCCGGGACCTCTGTATCTGTAGCCAGAAACTCTGACCACTGGACCACAGAGGCATACATGGCATAAATCGCATATATTTCCACTTCTGTACAAAATACCCTATATTTTGACATACAACATTTAAACGCCTCCTTTTGTAGTAAAATTATGAGGAAAGACACTGACACTCAAGACAAATTAAAATATTTGCCAGTTCTTCGCACTCTTTTGCCCGAGCTAAATGTACATGTCTTCGTTGCATCTAAAGCAAATACTATGGCCCAAAATAAACAGTTTCTACTCGCACGCAAAACCAATAAAAAAATTTGCATTTAGGCCTATCAAGTTCAGCGAAAAATTCGAAGCCTTTAAGATGTTTACGTACGTAGGTATGCACACGCCTGTTTTGGACAAAGTGACTTTTCCTATGGGGGTATTTTTTACACACTAAAAGGTATTCCCGTATCATGGCAACAGCTTTAAAACAGATCATGACTTTACCTTGTATCTCAGCAAAGTAAGGCAGGTAGAGTTCTGTCTAGTGCTCCCCAGTTTCCGAAAGAGGATGGCTTTTGAAGGCTGCCAGACTTCGCCCGTGTGTCCTTCTGGTAATAGCGCGAACTTGTATAGCGGGAGGGACATCAGCACCACGTGCTTTAGGAACTGAAATGGTGCATGGTCAAAGACTTTCGGACAATACGCAACGAGGGTCGGATAAACCGGTAAACGGACAAAGCGGCCGCCTAAATACTACTGAGGGCCACCCAGATTGTTCGGTGATCGTATAAATATTTGTTGCACGGAGGTATGTTACGTTTGTCTCCTTTGTGGTGTCGCAGTATTGAGTGATGTCTATGCTACGTCGGAATCGCAAAAACAAACTAAAAAAAAAATCTATCACATAATTCCAGGGTTTACAAATAATCAGTGGCATCTGGTGAGTACAAAACAAGGGTGTGCTGCCTGTTAGCATTGGGTTAATTTTCGTTACGAATTTTTAAAAATGTACTCGGCAAACTTAATTTTGCCACTGTCAACAAACTTGGTATTAGTCATTCCTCAACAGACTGATTATATACAAAACTCAATAACATACATTAACAAACAAATAAATAGTAAACTCTGTATTTAATACAATTTCTTTTGTTTTACTCGAATTTTAGAATAGCAAATTTCATTAAATAAAGATATGATTCATATTTTAAACTAAATAACAGTGGCTGAATTCAGATGATTTTCGAGAAGTGGGCAATGATTTTTCAACACACTGCGAAATTCCATGAAATTTCCGTTGTTCAAAGATGTGGACGATTCATCATGGCCCCGGAACGGAAATTCTTGATTTGGTAAAGTACATGCAACATCAGGAAACCGACGTAATATTCATGTGCTCTTTTCAACTTGTTCATTATTCCTGGTGACGTCGTTTCTCCCGTCGAAGAGCAGGTCAGCTCTTTGTTGTTTTCCAGTAATTGTAACTGTAGATAACAGTGCACATGAATTTGTGTATTTCGCTGCGCATTTGACAAATGATTTAAATCCGAGAAGCTCTGTTTATTACACAGTTCATGTTCATTAGTAAAAAGTAAACAGGGCCAACAGCAAAATTTGTTGTTCCACATCCTGCTAACCAGTCAACCTTTTAGTACTGAGAAATGCAAGAAGTCTTGTATACTGTTCTTAGTTTTGTGATCAGTTATTACATTGGGTGATGGTTCCCTATATTTTCAGCCATTTTAATCGGACTTAAAGCACCGTAAAATGATGAAGCCAGTATGTTATCTAAATACGAGTATGGTGCAAAATACAGTAAAAAATAATTAAAGGATAGCAACACGATACAGTTTTCGTGGCGCGACCCTCACTAACGTCCAATAACAATCTTAAAAACTGGTTAAGTTGTGCTTCCGAGCGGCACGCCTTTACAACCTTAGCTCCCCTCACCCTGCACGGCTCCGTCAACTCCTAAAGTAACACTATGCGGCTTTCTGAGAAAGTCCGGCACTGCTTACACCTCGAGTGCAGGTGCAATGCAGTTGAGCGGAAACATTATGGTACGACATCGAGATAACACCTTGCCCGCACAGTTCAATCATGTGTTTATAAACGCATGTTTGGGATGACTTTACACACGGTATGAGCCGCATATCGATCACAACTGAAGAAGACGCCCCTAATTGTAAATGGTGGGTTTTGATATAGTGGGATGTCAGTTATTTCAGTATGAGCCTGCCTGCCACGATGCAAAGTGTCCTCACAGGTTCTGATTCCCCCCTCCCCCAAGATATCCGACTCTGTTCCCACTAACAGTCCTTTCACATAGCATCAGACGTTGTTTCTTAAAGGCTTATTATGTAGGCCTCTTGTCGTCATGATGATAGAATACTGAGTGACGACTATTTCTGACGTTTTTTGAAACATTTGCAGGATTTGAAGTCAGCTTGGAAGGGGACTGGATTAACTGGCTGACAGGTAAAACTACTACTGTGTGGCGTTTGACTTCCCATGCTGTTTGTAACAGACAAGCGGCAGAACAAAACAAGATAACTGAATCCATCCAATGTAATTTTGGACTTTTGGGGATCTTCTCTGAGGAGTGTCAGTTTAAAAACTCCGATAAAGTTCTAGGCAGGTGACATCAGTATACATCTCTTCGAGAATAAGGTACGTCAGTTTCTTAGCTGTAAAAGGACTGAAAGTTTAGCCGTACCCTCAGGTCTATACAAGTATGTAATTTATGGAATGAAGGAAAAGGGTTTTGAAAACTTTCCTCACAACACCACTGTCAAGCAAGGGTTGCTTAATGAGCACAATGCTGCAACAATACTGCAGCGACAGCTCTGTTTTGTATAAAGAAATTTAAGTTTTTTTCTTTCTTTCTTTCTTTTTTTTTTTTTTAATTCCTGGATTAACCCAGTGATCGACGACTGTGAAGAAGAAATGCAGGAAAAAATCATTTAAAGAAATAGCTGGCAATTTACTTTTTCATATTACACGCATACAGGGTGTGTTTTTTATCCTAGCTGAATACACGTCGTACAAGTATTGTGCTCTACAAAAATTTGCTGTCGGGGAAGAAGAGGGAAAAGAATTTGAAACTAATATCGTGAGAGTGCTAGAAATGCTTTTGTTGCACATGTGCCGCAACGTTTCTTAGCAGATTATGCAACGGAAAGAAATCTTTTCTCCAGGTTACATTGCAATTAGAATTGATGAATAAGTAACACAATATATCTGTTTTTATCCATTTATAAATATTTTTTCGTGATACGTTATTGCTTTATATGTCCACTATATCACCAGAATACAAAGCCATGCATTGCTTCATGAACATTATTATTCGCGTTTGTATGAAGGTGTAATTATAAGCTTTGTGAAAAGAAGTGTAAAACCACTCTGAAGAAGTGATGAAGTTTCCTTATTTCCTTTCCAATGTTTAGCGCAGTTTGCGGGTAATAAATTACATAAAAATGCAACGTAATATACAACTTTCGCCCAAAGTAACATTTCGGTTAATTTTCGTTATAGTACAACATTTGAGTGAAGACAGATTTTAATGGGTTTTTGTTACACATATACTACCGAACGGGAGTGGCGCCACGGTAAGCGTCGTTTCAATAAACCGATAACACAAATTACAGTGCTTCTTTTTCAGCAACAGCTTGGAAATATGCTTCCGTAACTGCAAAAAGTATTTCAGGTTCACAACAAGGCCTTTAAATAAGATACCGCCCACAACTTCTGTAACATAATATAACATAACAAAATGGCAGCTGTGCGAAGCTATTATTTAGCTTTCAGTTTTATGACGAGAATGGTAAAGTCAACAGGTATAAGTGCAGCAATAATGCGGAAATTTAAGGTTATCTCCGACATATTTAACGTACACAGAATCTGTACCAATCAATATACATCAACATACCTCTGATAATAATTAGGACACAAGAGTGGGGGAAAAAAAAATAATACTAAACATCAGACACTCAGCTCACTTACTGATTTTTCTTTATATATCCGTTCCTCATCCTTTGGCATCTCAGTTCAAACTCTATAATCACTAATATACAAAATTTTCTGTAACTTCCCCACTCCTTCCTATTAGTGGCTAGTTTCTGGCTATCTTACTCCTACGAATGTTCCTTCCCACTGTGGTAATGGCAAAATTATCGTATACCTTGTGAGAAATAACGAATTTTTTACGACTTGAAAAAACCCGTAGCATTTGGCGTCCCGTACCGAATTTTGCGGGACATCGGGGCAGAGCTGTTTAAAACCCATAAATCCATGACTTTCCGGGAAAACTGGGACGAGGGAGATACTACACAAACGTAAACTTATTTTTTTTTATCACAGTAAAGCTGTTGTCTGAGTGGAATACGGTCACAGATGGATTACGAAGCCACAGGTGTGGCAAGACAGTCTTCGTAGCACAGATAAAAATTTAACGTTAGGATTGCCAGTTTAATTTCAATGACAAAATCAGTTTAGTTAAAAGTAGAGGGGTGTACGGAAATGACTATTAAAAATATACACCTGGACAGATTATGCAAGGTAACGACTGTTTACGACAGAACATGTTGATACAGCGCTCCTACTACCAACAACAACCATGATGATGAGAATGATGATGATGATGATAATGATAATAATAATAATAATAATAATAATAATAATTGCACTTACGAAGTCAGTTTCTTCCAACTAGAAAGTAATTTCCTGCATAGATGCTCTTGATGAGAACTGTACCATTAGCTGACGGCGTGCAATTGGCGAAATGATAAGTTGCATGATGAATCAAAGCCACCATTTCTAGTGCCGGTCTCCCATCTCATATAACATACAAACCGTATTTTCTAGGAATCAGTACATAATGTTAGCTATACGCCTGTTGTCCGAAATTTTCACCCTGTGTTGCGACAAATATAATCGACATTACCCACGAAATGCCAGGGCAGATTCTGCAGTGCTACCAATTCAACAACTGAATGCCACGAAGAGTCAGTGCCACTATGAAACCTAGTCACCGTACTAGTTTTAAATTCGATATTGGGCTGTTTTATTTGTATCTGTGAAAATTTTGATATTCTCTTAATCATATTTACATGCCAGAGTTCTGTAGGGATGTTCGTACGGTAAACTTTTTTTCAGGAAGGAGAGGTTAATTCCTCGTTCATGAGATGCTGGTTCGGAATGCTGCTTATAGCTGCTAATGGAAGGTACTACTCAAATTTCGTTTCCATATTTTGTTTAGAATTCCAACTCCATGAAGCTGAGTTCTTATTGAAGAGGTGATAGTGCTCATCTAATCAAGAACTCCTCTGCATTTTATGGAGCCCGAATATACATGTTTTCGTTTTGTGTTTGGAATTGTGTCGAATCTCGGCTGTAACACCGATTATGCTGACAGCTATCTGCAGTCATTTCGTATCCAGTTATTGTATGATACAAAAGTTAAGTAGTGAGTCAGTCCCTGTCCAGTACTGTTTCCCATCCTGTTTAGATTCCGTGGTGCACGACCTCAGTAGCGTCCAGTCTGCACCCTACCAATCTTATTTAGATCCAATTTTTATAATCCTGCGATCCACTCTAAGGCCTTCCTACTAATTCTGTCGGGTTTTCCCCCCCAAAAAACTCTGTATGCATTTTTCTCTGCCAAGAATGCCACATGCCGGGCCTATCCTATCTTCCTTGGTTTGGTAATTCTGAGAGTTCCCAAAGAGTTGGTCAACTTATGATACTCCTCATTATGCAGTTATGTTTAACCTTTAGTTGCTTCTTCCCTCGTAAACCCAAATCCTCTCCTCAGCACACTGTTCTCATCCACCCATATATGAAGTCAACTTCCACATTTTCATGAAACAAAAGGCAAGATTACGGTTTTATCTCCTAATATATACATTTCCAGATAGAAAGACAAAAAATTTTGAGCCAAGTGGTAGCATATGTTCCACAAATTTATTTTTGTCTTAATATGTTCATGAAGGAAATTTTGATTTGTTAAGAGTCATTTACAAATACTGTTGAAAAAGACATAACATCTATTTATTCTTTTCAGCAATTACTGCTGGACATATACTGTGCATAAGATCGCCTGTAGGCATTTGGTTGTAAAAACATGTGGAAAGTTACCACATGGAAGACCAAGACATAACTAGGAAGACACTATTGACCTGTAAATGATTGGGTTGGTGTTTAAAGTTTAGCACCCGGATTATGAAAAAGTATTATTGGAACATTAGATAACATTATGAAATTAATGGCATTTTGTATAAAATAAAAGATTATGCAGCATGGCTAAAAGCATAGTATATTTTCTTGTTGCCTCAATGTACAAAATTAATTTTATGGGTGTTATTACATAGGTTTGCATATGTGAACATAGGTTGTTTAATGGTTAAAAAAGCTGTTAGGAGAAATATGTTTGTAAGAATGTGAAAGGGGTTGAAATGCCAGAATTTATGTACAGAGTATACATCTTGGTGTTCATTCTCAACTCGCTTCTTACAATGTTGACATCATTAAATACACTTGTTGCTGAACTTGGCACTCCTTCTGTGTTCCTTACTCCTATTCATGTAATGTTCGGTGCCATTACCTCCACTACTCCGGTCCTAATGCATACCTGTGTCATTTAATCCTTCACTGCTGTCCTTACAGCAATACACAAACTTCCAATTCTTAGTGTGCTGCTGACCTTGATGTACCATATTGTCATGAATGCATTTAAGAGTACAGTAAATTTAATACCCTTTCACCCTGGCCAGTCACTGAAAGATTAATTTATACCCCGATTTCTTTGAAACCTTTCTTGTTCTTTTGAGATCACTGCTCAGCTTTTCCCTGCACTTGCTTTGTTGGCGATTATGGGGATGTGCTTAGTATGTATGTAACACACACACACACCAGCAACACCACAACCACCACTGCATATGTGTAATTAAGTACCTGTTTATTTAATTCACAATGAGTAAATTAAGTGGCTGAAACAATACAGTGTAACTTGTACAATGGGAAGCAGACTTCAGAATATGCCAGTCAGTACAGGCATTTTTTCTAGTTTCACCTTCAGTTTCTCTTCCTTATGTGTAACGTTTACGATTCCCAAGTATCTCTTTAGCACTGTAATTAAAAATTAATTATCAGTTTAATTATTTACACATACTTCCGTGATAAACTGTGGCCACCTGTAAATTTTTTGTACAAGCTATGGTATGGAGTATGACTAATAATATGTCCAATGTGTTCAAACATTTTGACAAGAACCTCTTGTAGATCTCTGAGATAAATTTACATGAAAATTTGCCCAAATTGAGTCGTATTGATTGGTTGCTGCAGTATTTCTACCCGAATTCTGGGTCTGAGGTTGTCTGGTTGTTAGGTAAAAGATGTTGACAGTAATGGCAAGAACCTCAAAGTAGGTGTAATTTTAATCACACTCGCTTATGATTTAATGTCACATAAGAGTTCCCAAGCCAAATTAGTGCAGTGGACTGAATGTAACTAGCTTATGATCTTCAGCTTGGGATCTGAAGTAATGAATTTGGAACAGAATTTCCTGCTGTGAGCTCACTTCTTTTGAAATTACTCCATTGTGAATATGCAAATACTCTTTTGACTTGTGCATGCTGGATGATGGATTCAAGTGCTAACTAACTAGTGGAGTGAGAAGTAGCACCACCATCTGCCACACACATTTTTAGTTGTCCATCTTTGTTTAAATACCAATACTGGATTCATATTATGCCTGCTAAGGAATGTTGTTACACACTCTTATCATACATACAGTTATGTAAAGCATGAAATTTTGATAGGAGTTTTGACCTTCACATTTTCAAAAACCATTTTGTTAAAAGAAATATATTTGTTGTGTACATCCCATGTCCAGTACAGTTCAGGAAATACAGACTGTAATGAACTAAATAAAAAATAAGTTATTTTCACACAGGGCGGAAAATCTCGTCCTCACCAGGATTCGATCCTGGACCGTCCAGCCCGCAGTCAGTCACTACACCGACTGAGCTACCAGCCCCACAGTGCATATGTACTACATTAATAATTTAGTATTTATCCTTGACTTCTACCTTGCCTTGAAAATAATACTTATGTTGGAGTAAAGGTACTTGTAAAAATAATGTAAAACTTGTTCTCTGTTCTATGATTGTAATTACAGATTCTATCTTACATATTTCCACGTACAAGAAATGAGTAACAGGTACATTTAGAAAATATGTTTGAACATATTAGTGAAACAGACATGTTAATGCATTAATGAAACTTGGGGAATCATTACATATTACAATACATTTTCCCCATTTTCTTTCAACAACACATAAGAAATGTAATGCAGCTGAACTCTACATTTTTTAAGATTTTTATAAATATTTCAGCACAAGACTCAAATGATTAGTGATTCATGATGTGTAACATTCAGCCTTCAGTATTCACTGTCATTTACAATATATGTTACTTTGTTAAGCATTCTTCCTAGCATGTAACCTTCATATATTTTTTTCTACCTTTCTTTCTTCCTTTCTTTCATGATGGCTACGAACTGTACAAATCAGGCTGTCGAATTCGAGACTCTCGATTCTTGTTTTGAACATGCTCCTTCAGTAACTGCATAATTTCATTATCAAACTCAACTGGTGTAGGTGTAACTCCTGTAGCCCAATAGTAAATATCCCAGTCATTGGATGGTAAGTTGATAAGGCGATCATACAACCTGACTTGTTCTTCTGTCATATTTTCAAGGTACCTGGCTGCAAAACTTGCTAGTAACAAATCATTTTCAAGCATACCTCTCTTGCGGGACTGATATAGGAGTCTGCAATAAAGATATATACATATATGTAGCATTTCTGTACGGATATTGAGGTACACAGGTAAATATGCAATGTGATCAGACTTAAGGCACAGAAATTCCAGGACACTGTACAGACATGCTGAAACCAAAATAGATCACTTAATGACACTACCCAACTACTAAGGAAAGGAAATGTCACTGAGAAAAGTGAGGAACAAATAAAGAGGTAAGGGGAGAAGTGGTTGTGGTATGCAGTAAATTGCATTAAAGATTTTGCCATAAAGACTAAGAATACCCATAAAAAACTGAAGTCAGTGTAGGTGACATGAACTGGAATTTGTACTGCATACTTTACAAGTTTTCAACAGCAGTTTCAGCCACTCTACCACGCACGCACATGCGTATCTATATCTATATAGTAGTAGCTTCAAAATGTTCCCGGAATCATTTTATTTATGAGAAATACAATATATTGCAATCATTTAAGGTACAGTTCCTTCAAAATGATCCCCTTGTGCAATTATACACTTCTGCCAGCACAGTAAATGTGTTGGAAACATTACTGGAAACCATTTTATAAAAGCATATCAGCTCCTCCACTGGATTCTTAATGATGTATGTAGCAGCACAGAAGTGCTGTCCCATCAGTGCTGATTTCAATCGAGGGAACAGGTAAAAATCAGCTGCAGCCATGTCAGGAGAGTATGAGGGATGCTGCAGTGTTCTCACATTGTTCGTTGCTATGAAATGCTTGACCAAAACTGACTTTTGTGCTGGAGCAGTGTTGTGTAGGAGAAACCACCAGTTGGTTCTCCAGTTTTCAGGACATTTTCTTCTGACTGTATCCCTCAAGTGACTAAAGGTGTCAATGTAGTTCTTTATTCACAGTAGCCATTCCTGTAAATTATACAAGCGAATTCCAGGAACTTTTTGAAGCTAATGTGTGTGTGTGTGTGTCCCTCAGTACAAATATAAATATTTTAGGTAGATTTTAAAAATAAATTGAACACACAATCTTCATGCATCTCTACACTTACAAATTGAGAACTATGTTTTAATCTAACACTTGTAATTTAAATCTGAGACAACTGACCAGTTTGAAAAAATTCTTCAGGACAAGAAGACACATAATTCCTGCACTACTCTGACAGTTCTGCAGTGTTCACCTTACACTGTTGAGTGTTTCTCTTTGGATGCAGAGAGGCAAATCTGATATGCTGCAGGATGTACAGACATTTCATGCAACACTGGAACCAAGGATCTCCTAAGTAGGTAGACACCTGTGTGTCTGTATCTGTGTATTGGATGAGACTAAATGGAATCACTGTTTTGTGGATAAATATTATATGATTGAAAACAAAACTCATTAAGAATTCATGCTGTCCAGCAGGGATTTTGATTGTTGAGCGTTTCATTTAACTGTAGTGTCAGTTGTGTTTATTATGTAGCATAGATGTTTGATGACTGAAATATGAGCATGGAGCATCAGTGGAATCATACCGACAGGGGAAAAACCAGAGTGCTCTGAAAATAACTTGTCACAGTGCCACTCTTTCCACTAAAATCCAACATGGAATGACCTGGAAATCAAACCTAGGCCTCTGCAGTGACACACTGACAAATAATTGCCTGAGCCACATTTTGGTGTAACAGTGGAAATTTGTCTCTAAAAAATACTAATTAAACCTCAAATTAAGCTTCATTATTGATGCAGGATTGTCAATAAGCCCCAGTACTCACATACTGGAATCTACTTTGATATTATGAGAAATAATGTTTTTGAGGAAGCTGTATCATTTGTAGTTTGAAATTTTTAATGAGGAAAATATTTCAATACTGTGACATAGTAATTATTTAAATTGCAGACCCTATAGATCAGAATAAAAGGGTGGGGATCTCACTGCCTTTGCACCACAACCTGTAATAATTTGTTGTGTTTACCCATTACTTTTATCCCACAGCAACTCTTTACCTGGAATACATTGCAGATATGGAACTGGTATAGTTGCTAGGAATAAAAAAAATATCAGATCTGGAAGTGATAGTACCCGAGTCCGTCAGCAAACTGCAATAGTTTAGTATTTCAGCATGGGGATTTTTTGGCCTTTGTTACACGGCCCTGAGAACGTATTCTTGTTCAGGTAGCTCCCTGGAGCAGCTGGTTCAGGGCCCAAAATAATCCACAGTTGTGAATATCAGTTATCTGTTGATTGATAATGTTAAAAAATCTGACTTTTGAGTTGTGTTTAGATGACAGATCTGAAGAAAGAGAATAATCCAAATTCTGATGCCAACAATGTAACTCTGTAGAGGAATTGAGGGGGTTTATAAATCTTTTACGACACATACTAAAGTACTTCCAATTTCTGTGCCTTGGGGAGTCTTTTCACCTGAAACATTAACACTGTTTTTTTCAGTTCATGGAGCTGCTTGCTTGTTTCTTGCCACGTAATCTGTTCACAGCTTGGAAGTCATCTGGCACCTGACTATGCAGAATGTAACTAGTTAAGACAATGCCATTCCTACTACTTCCATATACAGTTCCTTTCAAAATAATATAGAGGCAACTGTAGATATTTTCAGAAAAGGGTGATTATTTTCTTAATGTTATACCATCTGTGCAGTGAGATTATATATTTCTTATTTATGAAACCAACATATGAACATACAGTATACATAACAGGACAATTTCTTATGTCCTCCTACATGGTGCATATACTCCCTGATGATGGCAGGGGCTGCCAAAATATGCAGGAGGAAATAAATTGTACTGTTGTATATGGGACATGCGGTGGCACAGTTGGTTGAGGCACTGTGCTACAAATTGGAAGTTCACTGGTTCAATTCCCAGTGGTGTCATTGGAATTTTTCATTGACATAATCCATCCAGTTGCACTATGGCCCTGGGGTTGACTCAGCCCCTAAAAGAAATGAGTACAATGAATATTTCCAGGGGGGTAAAGGTGGCTGGTGCATAGGGCTGACAACCTTACCACTTTCATGTGCCAATTGTCTAGAAACCCTCAGGGCGTGTCCAGGCCTGTAATAGGATTGCTTTACCTCTTTTACTGTTGTAGATACTGGATGTGTATGTGTTGAATTTTATAAATAAGAAAATAGTTTGTTGCTTTGGTTCCATTGACACATGAGTCAGGTTCTGGAAATGCCACAATATAAACATGTAATATTCTCTTTGAGTTTCGATTTGATGCTTGCTGCAGATGGGGTCAGTTTATCTCAATTTGTACAGGAATGATACACCATGAAGCTCACTAATCAACTAGTGTACTTATATTAAGTGTTCTTTAATGGTATAAACTTCATTTTACAGCCACTATTGGTTACCATCCAGGCAACTGGTGTAAAAATTCAGGAAATATGTGGAATCGTCATATTTCTTGAACATTTTGGAACATGAACTTTGGAAAAAATTACCGTGCTTTCTTTAATTTAAGTGGTTCATCAGCCTTTTCCCTGTATGGAGGAATCTGAGGATCATAAACTTCTTGTGGAGGTTCATTCCTTGCAGTCTTATTTGTAATTCCAACCGTGAAAGGCTGAATTAAACGACACCAAGGCTGCAATGAAGAATACAACAATTACATGAAGTGTTAATTTCACCCATCCACTTTATAATCCTTTTCATACAAGTACTTAACACAAGGAAGGCCAGGATAGTGACTCGCTACGGGCTGGACAGGCCGTGGATCGAATCCCGGTGGGGGCGAGATTTTCCGCACCCGTCCAGACCGGCCCTGGGGCCCACACAGCCCCCTATACAATGGGTAGCGGGTCTTTCCTGCAGGTAAAGCGGCCTGGGCATGACGCTGGCCGCACACCCCATCTAGCACGGAGGTTAAAGAAGAGAGTACAGCTATACATCTATTACCCCTCTGGGTCTTCGTGGCCTGTTCTAGGGTGAACTTTACCCTTTACTTAACACACCAGTACAGAATCGTCCTGAGAGAGCCAGCGAATTGAGGTTACAATTACCTGCTGGAGTTCACTGGCGAAACGTGGGATTTATTGATACATTTATTCACAATACACAATGTGATAGTCACTTACATGTGTTATATATTTTCCAATCTGTTGTGACAAGTTTAAGTGTTTTAATGCCATTCTAAATACTTCTAAAATTTTTCCTGTGGTGTAGTATTGACGAATTTTCTTTCTGTCGCGTTGGTCATATCCGCAAATCTTCGATTATGCTTACGGATGTATATAATGCCTATCGTAATAATTACATAAAAGGAATAAATGTGGAACGGAATAAACAATCACTGACACGACGGGGTGAAAAACTGTAATGTTTTAATTTCGTGGATTTAATTATGGTCTGGTCACAAGCATGAATTTACCATAAATATAACCTACGCCACGGACGTTACTCACAAACACGAATTTTTCCGCTCTGATCACGGAATATCGTCCCCAACAACGATACAACGGCGGACGAGAGATCAGTCACTGCGAACATGTGAAGGTCGAATTGTCGTCCTCAAAATGGCCGCAGCAGTTAGGGTTAGAATAGGAAATGTTACAAAAAATTATGTACAGACTTTGTTATTACAATCCCATACGTTGAAAATTAAACAGAGATTGCCTTTCCACAAATCATCGTTCTTGTTTGGTGAGTGCTGTCTATGTGAGTTTGTTACATGGCGGTCGTAAAGTTGATTTTTTTATAACAGCCCTATTTCAAAATGTGTAAATTTTTTTAGTTGTAAGATAATTGATTATGTAAGATCTGTTATGTTTTTGCATTATTTGTAGGCCCCAGGACAACATTCGCTGCCATATCGAGTATGTGGGTACTATTTTTAAATTAGGGATATCAAGTGTAAGTTTGCTGTTATGTTCACACTGTGTTTGATATTATTTCTTCTTTTACCTACTTTCAGTTGCTGGTCAAGAACTGAAAATGCCATCGCTTTCTCCAACAATGTCAGAAGGAACTATTGTAAGGTGGCTGAAGAAAGAAGGTGATCCTATCGCTCCAGGTGATGTTCTGTGTGACATACAAACAGACAAAGCTGTTGTTTCATTCGAAACTGAAGAAGAGGGAATTCTTGCAAAAATTTTGGTATGTAGGCATGAGTTTGAACACTGTTTGACCTCTGTAATTGGATGCAATAGCAAATTTAACAGACTTAAGTATCCTGCATAACCACATGACTTGTGGTTGAAGCTGTGTGTGATCCATACTTGGTTTTTGTGGCCTTACTCAGCAGTGTGCTGCAGGAAGCAGCAGAACAGATTTTTCATATTACATCCCTGCCTGATGCAGTGTTTTCCAATTTCAAAAACTTTAATTGTCCATTGATACCACATCACATCTTGGATTTTGTGTTGCAATATTGAGGACGCTTACCAATGTAAAGTCCCATATCACACTCCTTATGTTTTGTTTGCACTTTCTTTTTATTCCTCTTGCGTAACAAATGCAACACTATAGTTGAAGATCGAAATGGACAATGTTAAGTTTAATTTAGCTCGGAACACATAATGGATTTCTCCAGAATAGAAAATGGCAAGTCCAGTGGTCAAGTTCATTGCAGTAAGTACCTAGTCTCTTCAGTCAGGGGGGACCGCGGTAGCACAGTGGTTAAGGTGCTGTGCTACAAATCAGAAGGTTGCTGGTTCAATCCCATCTGGTGTCAGTGGATTTTTCATTGACATAAAATCTTTCTGATCGCACTATGGCCCTGGGGTCGACTCAGCCTCTAACAGAAATGAGTACCACGAGTATTTCCTGGGGGTAAAGGTGGTCGGTGCGTATGGCTGACAACCTACCACCATCCTGTGCCGTTGTCACGAAATCTGGGAACCTTAACTTCCTGGAACCCTCTGGGCCTGTCCAGACCTGTAATGGGACTGCTTTACTTTACTTTTTACTTCAGTCAGGTTGTGAATGAAGTCAAGTCAGGAGTATTTCAAGTCATTTTGGTACACCGGATAGGAGGAGGAAACTCGTCGGAATTATCAAGTCTTGAGAAGTGAATGAGTAGTCCCTCCACTCTATTCCCTTGTCTGTCATTGTATCTACTAACTTTTCCATGTTCGTCACCAAAGTTACAATTGGGTGGTGGATCATGTGTGTTTGTAAGCATATTTATGCCCAATTTATCTCTCCAGACAATTTCTAAGTTGTCTCTAGTTCTAGATCAAATATTGCCTTGTTACAATTGTTTGGTGGCAGCATGCGCTGTCACATTCTCCTTCTCTGACACCTGACTATTTCACAAAAAGTGTCTTTTTTTTTCAGCTCATTAAATAAGTTAGGTGAAGAAAAAAAAGTTGTGTGTGTAGAGGTTATGTCCATATTCCTGTATTTTGTGTATGTGTGAAGTAGATTGGAGGACAGTGTATTGCTGTCATATCCATTATTGTGTATATTTTGTCCTTTCCTGAGTATGCTTTCATATCATCCATGTAGCCAGACATGCTGTAATTTGTAAATCTTTATTCCAGTACTGTGTTTTTTGTGGGCATATTGTTTGAAAATTATTCTTCCTTGAAAAAATGTTATTTCAGCCACAGCCAGATATTTGCACTGGGCATCATATTTTGAGTATGCATTATTCAGCATGTCAGCAATACCATATTTACCAAAATACAAGACAGCCCTGCACATAAGATGACCCCATTACAATCTTGAATTCTGAGGAAAATACCGGTATTCATATTAGCCAGGTTTGTATTTTACATAGTGTTTGTATGTTTAATATTAGGGAATTAAATATTCATCAGAATTGAAATATTGGTTATTTCTGTAGTAAAAATGTTATGACCACATTGCTTAGTTAATTTGTCATTGCAGGCACTTTAATTACTTTTTATTTTAATTTTATTTTTGTTGATTTATTATTATTATTATTGGACATAATCATCCACTCTGTTCATATCATTTGATACAGCACTTTCTAAACCCCTGGGTGATGGATTCTTGTGAAATGTCATTCCAGGCAGTCTGAATCCACTGCACAATGAGTGCTGCAAATGTTCTTCTTTGTTTCCTGCTGGTGTTAGTGGGCAGTTCCCAGATAGCTATGATTCCCCATACAGACAACATAGTCACTCTTTGAATGGTGTGTTAACTGCCACAGCCAGAACCTGTAACTGAAAGATCATGCCTTATATGATCACAGGATCTGTGTTTGGATTGAAAGCGACAGTTTTTACATTCTCTGTGTAGCCAAACATAGATCAGTTTTGAGTCCCAGTTTGACCACCCACTGCTTGAAAGAGAGAAACATTTTCCTTCTTTTTCATTTTTTTGTCTGCACCCACTTGAGGTAGGGCATTCTGACCCCCCATCATTCTCATGTTTCACCTTTGTCCCATCAGTCATGACAGCTGTAGAATTCATTACAAAAACCAGATTTTTGGAAGTTTCATTTGACATTTTTATCTCACATTGATGAATTTATATGTTTAACTTCAGAACCAAAGCATGTGTGACGTTTTGGTTATGCTTCGTGTGAACATCTTCTTCACACCCAAAAAAAAAAAAAAATAATAATAATAATAAAATAAAATAAAATAAAATAAAATTGCAACCAATGGAATTATATGGATTTTTTTTAACTGATCAGCCAACGGAAGTGGAACCTCTTTCGCACTCTCATGACCTGACCAATCACAGGAGTCAAAAATATGTTGAAAGTGTTATCCTGAAGGGTAGAAGGACAGAGGGGATTCAGAAATTTAGATAAGAGGAAATGGAATGCAAGGAAAGTGGTCTAGGTAGTAAGTGAGTAATCAGAGAATTGTCAGCTGATCAGAAATTAGAACAGTGATCAGACACTAAGGCCAGCTTGAGTCAGAGAGTGTGTGAGGCAAAGACTGTATTCACCTCTTGCAAGTTTACGTATGAGTCACTGATAAACTCAAAATACTGCTGTGTTCTGCTATGTTTAGTGTTATTTCTTATGACAACATTGACAAGGCTGACCAAAACACCCTTTAAAGAGCCTAAGATTATTTCTCTTGCTTCACATCAGAGCCACACCATGCTTCTGATTTCTCCTTGTTCACCTACAGAAGTTGAAGGAAGGAAGTGGGATATCTGTTATGCCATTGTGGGTGCAAGGAAAATTCACTGTGGACAGCAACAGTGTTAAGGGACCTTTGACTGCATTTTAACCTGGCACTCCTTTTTTGTTTAAAAGGACACCTGGTCATCTGTCCCATAGTTACTGGACTTCTCTCCACCTTTCTAATTACATTTAAATATAATTCTGCTAGGAAGTTTTTTATTCACAAGATTCTTTCTGTTATGAATCATGAATGGTTTCTGTGTCCTCCACTAATGTAGTTTTTGCAATAAAGACGTAGAACTTTATGATGCATAAACCTTACTACTACACAGCCCCTGCTGGCTTTTGAATCATGCCATTGAATCGTATGGATATAGTAACTTCCACTGTCTTCGTTGATAGTGGTTGTGCCAGTTTTATATTTTACTGCACAAACTCCACAACTTTTTTTTTTGTGACTGGGATTAAAATTCCCTTGCCTTGGCATATAAAATGTTTTTTTTTTTGGTTGAATTTGCTACCTTTATTAATAGTTCATTGTGTTTTCTTCAGCATCATACATTCTGTCCCATCACACAGAATTTCCATGCTGCAACACATTTGTTGGTTTCTTCTGCCTGTTTTATTGCCATCAATATAAAGTTGGCATTGTAACTGCAATACACTGACTTTGGTGCTGCAGAAACTTCTTTCCTCTCAGCATGATGACCCATGATATTTGCAAAATAATATAACGTTAACAACTGCTGACATTAATGATCTGTCTTGAAATGAGCTGTCAGCATATTAGTAATAAATGGTACAGGTAGTGTGTGTAATTGTTGTAGTGGCTATGTAAGTTTCTTTATATACACATCTGAGGCAGATACATAAAATTTTACCCTGTTCACAGACCATGTTTAACTCTGTTATCTTTGTAGAGTAACTCCTATTTTTCAGATGATGAATTGGGAAGAAAATTCTCGTGTTATGATCTGGTTAATATGATATACCTTAGTTTCCATAGTTTGTCATAATAGTGATGTTTTCACTGTCATATACTGTTGCAACATGTGTGTGTGCAGCACTGATACAGATAAGTCAGACAGCAAATAACACTTTAATGATGTGTGTTGTACTTAGTAATGGAAGTTGGAATGTTGCTTTGGAAATCACAGAAAAACTTCAACTTGTATCAGAGAATATGTTTGTATTTTGAGTGTTGTAAGACATCTCTTTCAGCAGCTACTATAAAACTGGTGAATACATGAAAAGATATTGTAGGATGTGAATGGATCCTTATTTCAGTGCCTGTGCTAGAGGCCATTTCTGGCCTGTCTGACCATATGCAGTTGCAGTACGAAGCTGCATCAGTAAGACTGCTGTGTAAAATGATGGCACCACCATGCAGAATATTTGATTCTGAACACTCTGTTTCCTATTTTTGGTTCAGATGTCTTTGTTGTAAGTTTTGTTTAACTTTCAAGAAGTAGCATGTCAGCTATTGTACTGCTTATAGTAGTTGATGATATGTGAAATCAGCCAGAATACCTACACCAGTGCTGTAGTTAAGAGGTAACAGGTGAGTACATATTCTAATGCATTGTCATTCTACAGGTACAAGAAGATACAAAAGACATAAAAGTTGGAACTATAATAGCACTTATGGTGGCTGAGGGTGAAGACTGGAGGTCTGTTGAGGTTCCCTTATCATCTGATGCAGCATCATTAGCACCAGCATCACTGCCATCAGCACCTGCACCAAAACCAGGAACAGGAAGTAATGACACTACAGAGCTATTAATAGGTTTTTCCTATCATTTTACCCTACCATGTAAGAATGCAATCATTTCTCATTTTGGTGTTTAATTAAATCACTGAAGAATGCATGAAACTTCTGACTCATTTCCAAGTTACAGACGTCCCTCTATCCAGTCACTGACTATAATCTTGTGCTCATTCTGACTGTACCGAGTGTAGGTAAATGCTCCTAAATTTTTTAAAATTATGTATGAGTTGTATATGTTTTGTATTGCAAAACATTAGTGCATTTTGTTTTGTGTCATGAGTTTTAATTCAGTGTTATTGTCTTCAAGGAGGTCTGAAGTAAGACATAAAACCATAGTGAACTGGAGAAAATATTATACCTAAAAACCTTTCATTCGCTTGCAGTATTAGGATGGTTGATTTGCAGAATTGCAGTTTTCTGTATAGGATAAACTTTTTCAACTGCAGAAGAAAAATTACTGCATCCTGGAATTCATGTCCTCATTTTGGCTTAGCAATTATATGTGCAGAATGTCATAGTATATGTTTGTAAGTAACTGCCTCGCAGTATTTAAATATTAAAACATTCATTGTTTCATTACTTATACTCATAACTGCATAATTCACACATGTACAGATTCAAGTTCTTTAATTCATATATCTTCGAAGTGTACTGTAACACTTACTAATGCATGACTTTGCTTGATTGTAGTTATAGGCCAAGAAATAAAAATGCCTTCACTCTCCCCAACAATGTCAGAAGGTACTATTGTAAAGTGGTTGAAAAATGAAGGTGATCCAGTTGCTCCTGGAGATGTGCTTTGTGAAGTACAGACTGATAAGGCAGTTGTGTCATTCGAGATAGAAGAAGAAGGTGTGATTGCTAAGATTTTGGTAGGCTTTACTTGCTTCTATTATGCTAGACTGATTTAAGTTCAATATATGTTAGAAATAGAAACTTTATTAAAAGGGAATTAAGGGAGTTGTTTTGAATTGCAGTTCATTGTTGTAGGTTGCATTCAAGGCAGGTGGAGGGTCTGAGTAATCTTGCTGACATCAATTTAAATTCAGTTTCATGCAATTCGTTTAATCCTTTGGTGCTGAAGGCTGACTATTGTCGATGGGCAGTGTGATGCTGATAAAACCAAATTTCCACTACAGTCATCAGCCAAGAACATGCGAAGTAATGGGTGACCATTTAAACTCCAAGTCTTCTGAAGAGCATGCTGGACACTTATTTCTGGCAGCAAAGGCTTAATAAAATTTCAGAAGGAGATGTCACATTTACTTAAATATGAGATTGATATCTGCCGCTTGAATGCCAATTGCTGTGTTTCATTAATTGATCTGTGAAGGATTAAACATCATTTTCATGAAACAGAAGATGCTCACATAATAATTGAACCTAGGATTACATGGACTTCATGTTTTGAAAGTAATTGAGCTGAAAAGGGGTGGGGGGATATGTGGAATAGGTCCATCAGTTAAATTCTGTGTGGAGGCTTTTTGGCCCATAGTATTTTGTTGTTGATGCAATGCAAACAGAGCTGCATGCTCATAGAGAAAGCGAAGTGTTTAATGATGCTGTTAGTTGCCCAGATTATGTAGCATTGGTATTAGATGAACAAAATGTGGGTACAAAATTTTGGTGGAATGGTACTGACACGAAAACCAAAGTACCTGGAGAAAAACCTGTCCCATTGCTCCATGCATTCAGTCTGTACTTTAGATTGGTGACATGGATTTCAGAGCCCACTGAATACATGAGTGACTGTCTTGCTTAAGGTCAAACAAGATGTGCAAGGTGTAAAAGTAGGCACACCGATTGCTCTCATGGTGTCACCAGGAGAAGACTGGACAAATGTTGAGATTCCTTCTGCTGCAGCACCACCTGTGCCATCTGCACTAAGTGCAAAAACAAAACCAGCTGTAACAACACTGTCTCCACTGGAGTGAGTTTTGTATTTATTCTGTTAGAATTTTGGTTCCTATTCCCAACACTTTTGAGTCAGGACATCTCAGTTGGCATAGTGACTGGACTATAGGCTGTACAACTAAGGACATGGGGTTTGATTCCCAGCAGGAGCAAGAAATATAATCTTCTCCAAAGCATTTAGGCCAGCTCTATGCATCATGAAGCCTCCTGTTTACTGGGTACTGGGGTTCTTCCCCCATAGGTAAGTTGGCTGGGGCATGAATCTGATCACTCATCTCCATATAGCACTCAGGTTAAAATGTGTGGAGTTATGTCTCCAATCTCCCATACACCTTCATGACATAGTATTGAAGTAAGCTTGGGGAAAACTATGTCTTTTATGTTTCTAGCAGTGTTATAGTTTGATTTCTTTAGGGAAAGTTATCTTAGTTGGATTTACAAGTTGTGGTGCACCACATAATTCTAATCAATGTGTGTATCTTAATTTTGTACTTCAAACAAATTTTAACTTTATTTTAAATGTGGCTTCACACTTTTTCATGTACTGTGGAATGTTGTTGGCTTATAACATGATTAACCGCATCTGCTTATTAAATGTCCTGTTACTTAAACATTTACAGATTGCTGACATGACAACAACAAGGGTAGTACTTGTATACAATATTGATGAAAATCTTAACATGCATTTTGAGAAAGAGGTATGCATATGGTACAGAACTGTTGTCATTTTGAGTTTCTTTAAGCTCTTTCACATGTAATTTGCCAACTGGTTTGAAGGCAGAAACATATATATTGGGGGGGGGGGGGGAAAAAAGTAAAGAAAACCCCACCCTTTTCCAAGATAATTTTTTTAAAAAATTCAACAAGGGGAA
>Ga0123355_10003958_pt1 | contig 21444 bp, 22 predicted proteins | sample TergutEmb28metaG_3_FD_89872 | JGI IMG/M metagenome (GOLD analysis project Ga0123355, IMG submission 89872) | Embiratermes neotenicus P1 segment gut microbial communities from Petit-Saut dam, French Guiana - Emb289 P1 | ecosystem: Host-associated > Arthropoda: Insects > Digestive system > Gut ...
GCGCCATGTACGTCGCGCCGAGCTTGCCCCTGGGCTTGACGTAGACGCCCATCTGCCCGCGGTGCCGGTCTTTGCCTTGCTCGACCCAGGCCAGGTGCAGCACGGCGTGCACGGTGCCGTTCGACAGCTCGGCGGCCCACTCGTTGCGAGTCCGGTACAGCGGAGTGAAGCTGGCTGGGCTCAGATCCAGCCCCGTCGCGCTGCCCCGCAGATTCACCGGTAGACGCTGGCTCAACGTCGTCTCGGTGCAGCCAGGGATCGGAAGCTGACGGGCGGCATCGTCCCACCCGAACCAGGCTCCCAGCTGGTACCGCACCCGAAACAGGGCGCGGGTGAGTGCCGACTCGGCGTTAGCCCCATCCAAGGCGGCCATGATCTTGAGCAGGGCGTCGAAGTCGTCCCCGCCCCCCTGGGCCGGCAGGGCCCAGGCATCTATCAGCTCGAAATCCGGTGCAATCTGGGCAATAACCCATGGATGCGCCGCGTGCTCGGCGGTCGGGAGCCTCATCCGCTACCTCCGTACGGTGGCGTGTGGATACTACGCCAGCCGGTTGTGCAGCCGACAGAAGACATCATCGCCGACATCACCGAGCACGCGGCCGGGCAGGAACCACTAGCTAGCGGGTGACACCTGCCAGCGTCCTGCGAACTGAGAGGCCGTCGTCAACCGGTAACCCCGGCGAATACAGCCGGATATCCGCAGGCCAGCGGGCTAAAGCTGCCCGCCGCGCGGACTAGAACTGAGACTAGAAGCGAGAAAAAGGCCAGCCGTACGCGACGACTGGCCCTCATATCTGCGCAGGTCAGGTGGCGGTGGAGGTGGGATTTGAACCCACGGAGGGGTTGCCCCCTCACACGCTTTCGAGGCGTGCGCCCTCGGCCACTAGGCGACTCCACCGCCGGTGAGCTTACCTGACGCGGGACCCAAACAACGAACTGAGTGTCATCTGCGGTCGGCGAAGAACGTCCTCAGCAAGGCCTGGCACTCGTCAGCGAGCACCCCGCTGATCACCTCAGGCACCGGAACCAGGCGCTGGTCTCGAACGACGTCCCACAGTGAGCCGACCGCTCCGGCCCGCGGATCGGCCGCGCCGTAGACGAGCCGGGCCACCCGTGCCGCCGTTATCGCACCCGCGCACATCGTGCACGGCTCAAGCGTCACGACAAGGGTGTGGCCGTCAAGGTGCCACTCGCCGGCCGCCCGGGCCGCCGCCCTGATGGCCACGATCTCGGCGTGCGCCGTGGGGTCACCGTCCGCCTCGCGCCGGTTCCGCCCGCGCGCGACTACTGTTCCCGCGGAATCGAGCACGACCGCCCCGACCGGCACATCAGCCGTACCGAGCGCGGCTGCCGCCTCGTCGAGGGCGGCGCGCATGGCCGGTGCGAACGACGCCTCGTATCCCGTCACGAGGTCAGGAGCCAAGGGCGGTATCGAGCGCGCGCTCCATGGCTGGCCCGAACCCGAGCCGTACCGCGATCGACTCCACCGCGTCCTCGACGTGGTCCCAGGGGTCGTCGTCGGAATCGAAGTCGAGGCGGCTGCAGATCGCCGCGAGGTCCATTTCGTCGAGGCCGAGGTCAGCGAAGATCGACAGGTCACCGACTGGGAGCACCTGGTCCAGGTCCTCCTCGTCGGGAACGGGGATCTCGAGGTGCTCCAGGACTTGCTCGGCCAGCGGGTAGTCGAGTGCCGCGCCGATATCGGACAGCAGCACGGAAACCTGATTGCCGATCACCCGGACCGCGACGAAGAAGTAGTCATCGATCCCTGCGAGCCCTATCGTGCCCGCCAGGCTGGGCTGTTGTCGCAGCACGCGAATGAACCCCTTCAGGTCATCGGTCACCGCCACTGGCAGGACATCGGCGTCCCACGCGTCGTCCTCACGGAAGACGACGATCGCAAAGTCGGTCTCGTTCACCTCAGGCATCGCCATGGTCCAAGCATGCCTTGTGGGGAGAAAGTTGTCAGATCGACCGCCTTCTCCGGGCAGCGAAATCCCGCTATCCCACGACCGCGCCCCACTTCGGCGGCCACTTCCGCGCGACGGTTGGCCCCGCGTCCACGACGTCAAACGCCGGCGTGGCTGCTTCCACGGCGGCGTAACTAACGGGATACTTCGTACGGGTGTGGCATATTCTCGGTCGGGCTCATGCGTAGTGCTTGGGTGATGCGGGCATACTTGCTGCCGGGCATAGCATGGAGCCGTGCCTGCTTGGAGGACCCCCATCCAAGCTGCGTCTCGGTTTAGTATTAGGAACTGGTATCTCGAGTCTGCGCTTCCAGGGAGGCGGCGGCAGTGAGTTTCAAGAACATCATCTTCTATGCGCTCATCGCCTTTATCATTTGGTGGGTCATCCAGCAGCCGGCAAATGCCGCGCACCTCGTGCACAACATCGGGACGCTGCTGACCACTGCTGCGACCGGTCTATCGCATTTCGTGGCTTCGATCTGAGGTAACAAGTGGACATCGGGATCGTACCGGACCGAACAATACCGTCCGCCATCTACCGGGTCCTCTTGCCGCATGAGCACAAGAACCCGGCCCCCATCACGGTACGGTTCCACCCTGCAGTCTTGATCCGGCCAGTGGCCGAGGCCCTCGGCGGGCTCGCGCTGGCCGGCCTGCTGACCACCGTCACCCACCTCAACGAGGCGGCCTTGCTGGTCGTCTGGCTGCTGTTCGGCATTCTGCTCATCCGGCTGCTGCTCGCCATCTACCAGTGGCTTGAAGACTACTTCGTGGTGACCAAGTCCCGGCTGATTGTCGCCAAGGGCATCATCAGGAAAAGCGTAAATATGATGCCGCTTACCAAGGTGACGGATATGCGCTTCGAGCGGTCGCCGACGGGGCGGCTTCTCGGGTACGGCACGTTCATCGTTGAGTCCGCTGGTCAGGACCAAGCGCTGCGCCGGGTGGACATGCTGCCCTACCCGGAGCAGCTCTACCTCGAGGTCTGCGGACTTATATTCAAGGACCCGGGCGCCGGCGACGATTAGGCAATCGCCGCCCCGCTTTTACCGAGTCCGTACCCATTCGGCCGCCGCGATGGCGGAGCCTCGGGCACCGGCCATGTCCAAGTCGGGGACTAGCGTGATCTCCGCCATCTCTGCCTGCTCGACGAAAAGCACCGTGTGCTCCTTCACCGTAGCCAGGAACCAGTCGCGGAAATGCGGGGCCGCCTCGATCACGCCGCCGCCGATGAAATAGGTATTCGGGTCAGTGAACTTCGCGGCGATGGAGAATACCCGGCCCATCGCCATCGCTTGCTGCCGGAAGATCTCCAGGGCCATCGCGTCGCCGCGCTCCGCGTAGCCGCGGACCAGCTTCGCGGCCTTGGCGATGTCCACTCCGTGCAGCTCGTGGTCGGGGAACCTGGTCAGCCAGTAGGGCAGCAGGTTGCGGGTGATCCCGGTCAGCGAGGCGACCGACTCAGCGTCTCCGATCTGCCGGCAGTTGCACGCGGGAATCGGCTGGTCTGGTTCAAGCAGGCCATGCATGGGGATCGCCATGTGCCCGAGCTCACCCGCCATCCCGGCCGCGCCCCTGATGATATGACCCTGGTCGATCACGCCGCCACCGAAGCCGGTGCCGATGATGGCGGAGACCGAGCTGCGCTCCACGGCGTCCACGCCATGCCGCATGTAGTGCGCGTACAGCGCCGCCGCGTTCCCGTCATTGTTGTAAACGACGGGGATGTCCAGCCGCTCGGCGAGCGCAGCCCTGATGTCGAACTTGGACCACCCAGGGTGACCGAAGTTGGTCGCGCCACCGACCGCTAGCACGCCGTCCGCGCTCGCCGGACCGGGGGTGTCGAGCCCGACCGCGCGGACCTGCTCCCGCGCCACTCCGGTCATCGCCAAGACCTTGTCAAAGGAGTCCACGAGTGCGGGGATCGCCTTGTCCGGTCCTTCTCGCACCAGGCTGGGCAGCTCGGCCATCGTCTCGACGAGGAAGTGGCCCTCGCGATCGAGAACGGTCCCGTTGTTCGTGGTACCGCCGTTGTCGATCCCCACGGTGACCCAGTCACCCGATGAAAGCATGAACCCTCCCCAACCTGGCTGTGTCCCCAAGAAGGTACATCAAGCGGGTAACGAGCGGGAACGCGGTCCTGGCCTGGTCACCGGTCAGGGGTGGTGACCGGTGACCAGGGGCTGGGGAGGACCGTCCGCCCGCGACCAAGCTTGAGGTCATTCGCCGTCGGCGGGCGGGGGCGAGGACAGCAGGAATCGGTTGCGATGTGTTAACCGTACAGTAGGCGAACACGGTAAGACAGTCACCGGGCGGTTCCACGGGAGCCCCGGTTCGTTCGGGAGCAGAGCTTTTGATTCCTGGAGAACCGGCCCTTCGCGTGCCCGGTCAGCTTGTGCCGGCCGCAGGCGCGCGCCTCCGGTGCCGAGCATCCGGATGCCCGCGACCGCGGCGATGAATCCCACGACCGGGTGCACGCCGCGCAGACCAGGCAGGCATCGGATGACAAAACCGGCAGTCCTAGAGGTCCGAACAACCTCGCGGGATCTGCCGGTGAAGTGTGCGGAGGATCGGGGATTTGAACCCCGGATGGGTTAGTGACCCATACCGCATTAGCAGTGCGGCGCCCTCGACCGGACTAGGCGAATCCTCCATCCGCGTCCCGACACGGTGGCAGCCGTAAAGGACGTGGTGCCGATAGCGTACCGGCAGAGGGCGGCACTCGGCAAAGCGAGCGCCGCCTCAGGCCGGCAAGACTCGCCCGGCGGCCTAGCGCGGGGCGTGGGTCAGCGTGGTCACCGCGAGTGCACCGGACGCGTACTGGTCGCGCAGCGTGGTCTTCTGGAATTTGCCCACCGAGGTCTTCGGCACCTCGTCGATGAAGCACCAGCGCTCCGGGAGCTGCCAGCGCGGCACCCGTTCGCCGAGGAACTCCCGCAGCTCGTCGGGGGTCACGGGCGGCGCGTCCGCGCGCAGCACGACGGCCGCGAGCGGCCGCTCTCCCCACTTCTCGTCCGGCACGCCGATCACGGCGGCCTCGGCGACGGACGGGTGCGCCATGAGCACGTTCTCCAGCTCCATCGACGAGATCCACTCGCCGCCTGACTTGATCACGTCCTTAGCCCGGTCGGTAAGCCGCAGGTACCCGGCCGCGTCGAGCGCGCCCACGTCGCCGGTGCGCAGCCAGCCGTCGTGGAACTTCTCCGGTGCGTCGTCCTTGTAGTACCTCGCGGTGATCCAGGGACCGCGGCACTCCAGTTCGCCGACGGCCTTGCCGTCGGACGGGAGGAGCTCACCGCCATCCCCGCTGAGTCGTCCCTCCACCCCGCAGACCAGACGGCCCTGGGATGCCCGGTACGGCCAGACCGCGTCCCCGGTCACCCCGGTGGGCTCACGGGCTACCGAGCCGACCGGCGAGAGCTCGGTCATGCCCCACGCGTGGGTCATGATCAGCCCGTACTCGTCCGCGTAGGCACGCATCACCGCCTCGGGCAGCGCCGAGCCGCCGCAGACCAGGGTGCGCAGCGAGGAGATGTCGCCACCCGACGCGCGAAGATGCGCGAGCACTCCCTGCCAGATCGTCGGCACGCCGGCGCCGAGGGTCACCTTCTCGGTCTCGATGAGCTTGACGATGGCGGCCGGGATCATGAACCGGTCGGGCATGACCAGATCCGCGCCGGCCATCATCCCCGCATAGGGCAGCCCCCAGGCGTTCGCGTGGAACTGCGGGACGATTGGCAGTATCCGGTCGCGCTCGGAGGCGCCGAGCCCGTTGGGCGTGCAGACCGCCATCGAGTGCAGGTAGCTCGATCGGTGACTGTAGACGACCCCCTTCGGCAGTCCGGTGGTTCCGCTCGTGTAGCACATCGCGGCGGCGGAGCGCTCGTCGAGGTCCGGCCAGTCGAAGACCGCCGAGGCCGTTGCCAGCAGTTCTTCGTAGGAGTGCACCTGGACGCCGGACGCCGCCAGGGCAGCGCGCGCCGCGTCGTCGGCGTCGCCGGCCACGATGATGTGCCTGATGGTCTGCGCATGCGGCACTACTTTGGCGAAGAGCGGGATCAGCGTCGCATCCACGATGACCGCGTAGTCGCCAGCGTGCGTGGCGATGTAGCCGACCTGTTCGGCCGACAGGCGCAGGTTCAGCGTGTGCAGCACGGCACCCATCGACGGAATCGCCAGGTAGGCCTCGAGGTGCTCGGCGTTGTTCCACATGAACGTCGCAACCCGCTGATCGCCGTAGACGCCAAGGGACCGCAGGGCGTTCGCCAGCCTGGCCGACCGCTCGCCCACCTCCGCGTAGCTCCGCCGCCGGGCCGGCGCGTCACCTGCGCACGTGACGACTTCCTTGTCGCCGAACACGGTGGTGCCATAGCGCATGATCGTCGTGACCGTCAGCGGGAAATCCATCATCGTGCTTTCCACGGCCCGCACCTCCTCATTGAAGTTCCCCGGGCAGGGTTCCCGGAGTGGGGTCCCCGGGCGTGCCAGGTCTCCTTTTTTAGGTGATAGTGCCATGGACCGCAGGTCTGGTTACAGACCTATGCGTGCACAGATCTCAGAGCGAATTCCAGGATCGCGGTTCGGCGTCCACGCCGAGTTCGGCGTCCTGGCGGAGTTTGGCGACCGCCCGTGCCACCGTGGACTTGACCGTCCCGACCGAGACGCCGAGTGCGGCCGCCACCTCCGGCTCGGTCATGTCGTCGTAGAACCGCAGCATCACCGCCGCCCGCATCTGGCGGGGCAGCCGGTCGATCGCGCGCTGCACGACGTCGTGCAGGTCGGCCTCCCCGGTGGCGTCGGCCTCCGGAGAGTCCGGCAGCTCGTCGGTGGGGTACTCATCGAGCCGCCTGCGCCGCCACCCGGAGATGTGCGTATTGACCATGACCCGGCGCACGTAGGTGTCCAGCGCGGCGGGGTCGCTGATCCGGTCCCATGACTGGTAGGTCTTGACGAGTGTGGCCTGCAGGAGGTCCTCGGCGTCGGAGTGGTTCCCGGTCATCGCCTGGGCTGCGCGCAGCAGGGAGCGACTCCGGATACGCACGTACTCGCCGAAGACAAGGCGGTCCCTGATTGTCATGGGCCGTCTCCTACGCTCATGAAACTGCAGGCTACTCAGAGTGACTACCTGGCCACGATACGCCCTGCCCTGTCATCGGCACCACGCCCACCCCTGATCCACTAGAGCATCTATGCGCCCTCACGGACAGAAATTGCTGAATCGCTTGACGTGTCCGCGTGCGTGTGAGAATCGTCGGACATGGCATGGCGCGGGACGCAATCCCATCATGAGCAAGTGCGCCGAAATGCACTTTTTGCCGGAGGATGCGATGAGATGACCCAATCGCAACCTACGACCCGGTATGAGCGTCGCGCAAAGCTGCGCGCCGCCGTCCTGGGTACCGGCCACCCGGTCACGACCGCCAGTGCCGGCACGGTGGTGAGCGGAGTGCTCGCTGAGCTGGGCGCACACGCCATCGTGGTACGTACGGCCGAGGGCGAGCAGTTCCTCGCCGTCACGCCGAGCACGGTCACCTGGCTCGGCGCACGAGCCACGCCATCGGCCCTCCGCGCCGGGGACCCTGTGATCGTCCGCAGGCGACCGCATCACGCGAGCACCGACGGCTGGACCGCCGGCGTCGCCGAGCGCATCTGGGCCGGAATCGGCCGGGTCACCGGCACGATCGTCGCGGGCCACGGGCGGGAGTTTCTCGTCGACACCGGACGGCCGGGACGAACGCTTGAGACCGTCATCATCGCCGAAGCTTCGCTACGCCAGGTCCAGGTGCGGTTTCCCATGCTGGAGCCCGGATACTTGCTCGACGTGATCGGCACCAGGCACGACGGTTACCTCTTCGCCGTCATCCCGGCGACCGCACAGCCGCCGTATGCCCCGGGCCATCCGCCGGAGCCCCCAGCGGGCGGAGTCATCACCGATCCGGTGAGCGGCACGGCGGTCTGGCACGAACCTGACGATGAACACGCCAGCCTGCTCGGACTGGAGTACCCGGCAATCGACCCGGAATCCGACAGCCCGGCAGTCGCGGCTGACCACGGCTGCGTCCGGCTGCCCTACCTCTCTATCGGCAGCGTTGTCCGGGTCCGCAACGAGTGCTCTGGGCGCACGGCAGTGCTCGCCGTCACCGGCGACGGCGGGCGCGCACGGCAGTTCTGCGACCGGTGCACAACGTGCGGCACGTCACCGCGGGGACGCGTGGCGGACCTCACTATGGCTGCCTTCGTGGAGCTCGGGGGCGACCTGGAGAACGGCTGCTTCAACGCGACGCTGACGCTAGCCAACTGAAGACTACGGAACTGCCAGAAGTTACAGGGGGGTTGATACGAGTGGGCGGAATTGGCGTGCTGGCGCTTGTGCGCGAGGTTCAGATCCCGCTGCTTGCCGTGCTGCTTATCGGCGGCTGCGCGGCCAAGGTCGGCCGCGTGATCAGCGCGCGCTCGATCGACGCCGGCACCGGGCCGACGCTGCTGTTTCCGCTCCGGCTGCGGCGCACCGCGGTGATCGCCATGTCCGCGGCCGAGTTTGCTCTCGGTGCCGGGTTGCTGCTCACGGCGGGTGGCCTTGGGGGCGATGGCATCGGATCCGCGATCCGCGGCGCTACCGCGCTGCTTTTCGGCACGGCGGTGGGCGCGCTGCACGAATTGCGCTCTCGCCGGCCGGCGGCGGGGTGCGGCTGCTTCGGCGACCTCAGCGAAACGCCGGTGACTTCTCGGACCATGGCCAGGGCCGCACTGCTGTGCGCGGCGGCGCTGGCCTCAATCGGTGTGTCCGCGCTGCGGATGCCGGACTCACCGGGCCAGGCTGCCGCGTTTCTTCTGGTCATCGCCGCCGAACTCGCGGTGCTTGCCGCGCTGTCCCCCGAGATCGGCCAGATCATGGTCCAGCTCGGCCACGCCGAACCGTGCGAGGTGCGGCGCATTCCTGTCGGCCGCACGCTGGCGATTCTCCGGGCAAGCGGACCGTGGCGGCGGTGCAGCCCGTACCTGCTGTCGGCGACTCCGACCGACGTCTGGCGCGAAGGCTGCTGGCGATTTCTCGTCTTCCCGGGTGTGCTCGCGAACCAGCGGGTGGACGTGGTCTTCGCCGTCTTTCTCATGGGCCGTCGCGCTCCCATCAGATTCGGCGTCCTCGAGGCGGATCCCGGTATCGCGGAACCCGAACATGAACTGCTACTACTCTCTAGCCATTTATAAGAAAAACAAAATACATAAGAATAAAATCAATACTCCGAACGGTACCGAGGCTACGCGCCGTAGTAAACTCAAAACAGGCCGCGATTCTTAGTTAGAGTCGGCTCCAAACGGGTATCAGATAATGTTGCGCGGCTGCCGGTCAGGCCGCCTGAGTGCGCAGGTACTTGCCGAAGTGCGGGACTGTGAACGCGATGAGTCCCCGCTCGGAGCTGTAGATCAGGCCTTTCTTGATCAGGCCGTCCCTGGCCGGGGAAAGGCTTGACGGCTTGCGGACGAGTTCGTCGGCGACGGCTGACGTCGAGACGGGCTCGTCTCCGATCGCTGCCATCGCGCGCATGTACTCGCGCTCGGCCGGCGTCGCCCGCTCGTAACGCGAACCGAAGAAGCCAACGGCCAGTTCGCCTTCGGCCTCGGGTGACGCGACTCGCACGTCCCCGGCGGTGATCGGGCTTGAGGCCGCGACGTCCCAGGTGACCTTGCCGTAGGCCTGCACGAAGTACGGGTAGCCATCCGCGGCCTCGTACAGCGCGTCGAGTGCATCCTGCTTGAAGAGCACATCCTCGCGCTCGGCCGGAGCGATCAGGGCCTGGTCGGCGGATTCCCTGTCAAGCCGGTCTATCCGCGCGTAGCGGAAGAGCCGTTCCGAGTAGCTCTTGCTCGCGGAAAGGACCGAGGGCAGGTGCGGCAGGCCAGCCCCGACCACGATTAGCGGGCCACCGACCTGGGAGAGCTCATGGCAGGCGGCGCAGAGCGCCGACACGTCGGGGGCGGGCACATCCTGCATCTCGTCGACGAACACCGCGATGCCGACGCCGAGGTCGGCGGCGACCGAGGCCGCGTCGGTGAACAGTTCAGTCAGGTCCACCTCGAGGTCGCCGGAGTCGGCTCGGCCTCGGGCAGCCGGTACGTCGATGCCGAACTGGGCGGTCACCGATACGCCTTTCGGCGCTTTCGGATCGCGGAGCGCGAAGGCCTTGAGGACGCCGAGGAAATCGTCGATGCGGTCCGGCGCCCGGTGCCGGGGCGCGAGTTCCCGGACCGCCATGTGCAGCGCGCCCGCTAGCGGGCGCCGGATGGACTGGTCGGGCCTTGCCTCGAGCTTGCCGGTTCCCCACAGCCGCTGCAGCGCCATCGACCTGAAGGTGTTGAGCAACACGGTCTTGCCCACCCCGCGCAGGCCGGTGAGCACCATGGACCGCTCCGGGCGTGCCCTAGCCACGCGTTCGAGGACAACCTCGAACTGGCTGATCTCCCGGTCCCGGCCAGCGAGCTCAGGCGGCCGCTGTCCGGCACCGGGCGCATAGGGATTCCTAATCGGGTCCACAATCGGACTCTATGACGCCCTCTAGCCGAATCCGTAGATTTCCGTAGAGAGTGCTACGGCGTGTCGCGCCAGCTTCGTGTCCTCGCAACGCCCTCTCCCCTCGAGCGCTGCGTGGGGTTCATCCCCCTCGGCGAGGCTAGTTGTTACGGCCGAGGAAGCGCTTGTGCGCCTCAGCGAGCTTCAAGTACGCGCGGGCCGCGATCTCGGCCCGCCGTGCCGCGTACTCGTGCGGCGCCACCTCATACCGAGTCAACGCGACTTGCACGGCCGCCAGCTCGGACTCGTACTCGTCCTCAATTTCCAGCGCGTCATCCACGTACTGGCTATCTGCCTTGCTCATGTTTCCAGTCAACGCAGTGGCCTTTCATCCTGTCTCCCCCGGCATGACAGTCAACCGCATGCGCCGGCTTGCACGGGCTAAGCTGCGTGAATTCATTCTTCACAACAGAAACAGCCATAGCTCGCGACCACACACGGCGATCCCCGTAGTCCGGCGTTGTATGTGATCTGGATCACACACTACTGTTTACTCGCCTCGTGATTCCACGTTCCCCCTGACGGGATCGTTGATGCGGGCGAGGTACGCGTTGTACGCGGCAAGCTGGTCGTCGTCATCGTCAACATCCGGGGGCCGGGCGGTGGGTCCGCCCACTAGTTTCTCCCCTGCCGTGTCACCCTGGGCGGCGGGCGAGGCCTCGCCGATCCGGTCGGCCATGGTCGCCCGGCGCACGCCCTCAAGCCAGCCCATGGACGCCGCTGGTCGGCTCTCCCGTGACCACTGGAAGAAGATCACCATGATCACCACGAACATGATCGCGGCGCCGCCGATCCACATCACCGCTCCGCCGTCGTGCAGGTCGTTGATCGGGGACGGCCCCCACGAGCGCGGATCCAGGGGCACGAACGGGTCGGCCTGGTAGGAGCCGAGGACAACGCCAGTGAACGCGTCCACCGGCATCGCGACGAACAGCAGGATGAGCCGCAGCGGGTAGGAGACCTTCCACCTGATCGGCTCCCGGCCCACCAGAGGCAGGAAGTAGAGGTAACCGACGACCAGGTAGAGCACGTGCTCGGCTTCGTGCACCGCGTCGTGCTCGGTGACAAGGTTCATGAAGCCGGTCAGGTGGGTGCCGACGATGGTGGCCGTGTAGGCGGCCACCCCGAAGACCGGCCAGGTGATCCAGGTGACCGGCGCGGACCTGATGATCTTCTTGACCCATGTGTGCAGCGGGTTCCTGCTCGCGTGCAGCAGCAGTGTCACCGGCTGCCCGACGACGAGCAGTGGCGGCGCGACCATGATCAGCATCAGGTGCTGGATCATGTGATCCCAGAACAGCGTGTCGTCGTACGTCCCGATCCCGCTCTGGGCGGCGAGGTTGATGACGAGCAACCCGAGCAGGAACATGATGGTCCGCCCGAGCGGCCATGGCCGCCTCGGATGCCGCTTCCAGACCCGGAACACACCCCACAGGTACAGCGCCGCGAGAAGCGCGGTGAACCCCGTGACGATCGGCGCGAACTGCCAGTTCGTCACGGCCTCGCCGAGGCTGAACGGCGGCAACGCGGAGCTTCCCATAAGGCCGAGAGTACCCCTACACAGCGTCGTAGCCGCCGTCAGCCCGCACGACGCGGAGTCCTCACGCGGACGGCGTCGGCCAGTTGCAGTTGATCATGGGATCGACACCCAGGTAGTTGAGCGGACCTGCGGCAATGGTGGCGGCGATGGTCGCCCCCTGGCTACAGCTCAGCGTCGGGCTGCTGTAGTACCCGCGCTGCCCGGCGGCGGCGGCGCCGACGATCAGCCAGAGGAAGAGGATCACAGTCTTCCTCGACATGCCCTCTCCGCCTCCTGACAGGAAAAAGCTCACACAGTTCCTAGTCTGGATAATAATGCGCGACCCTGCACATCCCCACGCTTTAGCCGCATCGCCACGCCGGGAAGATGGAATCGGACACGTCCCAAGCCTGGCTGTCCAGACCAGGGAGCGGCGACGCCCGCCAGGCGTCACTCATAGTCACAAGCCTAATATCTAGTTAACTTCTGGCGGAGTTGCGTGATAAAAGTTACGCACAAGGTTCGAACTGGGGAGATAAGTGTGCGTTCCTTCCGCCTGATTGTGACTGCCGCACTCGCGATCGGCGTGGCAGCCGGATCAGCGTTCGCAGCGGTGACGGCGTCCGCCTCCGTTGCGACTCCAACGGAGATCACTGGCTTTGCCGTGTCACCGACGGTCATCAGCTACGGCAGCACGCAGGTCACCGTTTCCGGCCAGCTTGTGGAGGACGCCGATCCCAGCGTGGGGATTGCCGGGCAGCAAGTCGCCGTTGAGTACGCGCCGCCTGCTGGCAGCGACACCACGATTGCGACGGTAGTCACCGATTCCGCGGGAAACTTCACCGCGAGCGTGCCTCTTCCGGCCGGCGGCGGCGTTCGGGCGGTGTCCAATGGAGGCACGACGTACGGGGAAGCCGCATCGAAAACGGTCTCCATCTCCACCAGCCCCGAATACCCGGTGGTCACGCTAAATCCCCAGGCCAGGACCGTTGCCGCTGGAACCTCCCTGACCTTCACCGGCAAGGCGCAGGTGACCGTCAACGGCACGGTGGAACCGCTGGCCGGAGCGCCAGTGGAACTGCTCGAAAACGGAACCGTCATCAAGAGCGGCGCGACCACCGGTACGGACGGCACCTTCAGCCTGGCGGTCAAGGCGACCTCCGGCGGTGTGTGGCAGGCGGAAGTGGATCCGGTGTACGCCGGGAACCAGAGCCTCTACAACGAATCCGCATCCAACGGCGTCACCGTTGCCGTGGCATCCAGCACCCGTATTGAGAGTTTCTCGGTGCCAGCCACGCGCGAGGCGCACTCGGCCTTCACCGTTTCAGGCACGGCACAGCGGTGGAATGGGACGTCGTGGACCGCGGCCGCCTACGTTACGGTGACCGTATACCGCCGGGTCGAACCGTCGACCACGTGGAAGCTGGCCGGCAGCACGCAGGCGAGCTCCAGCGCTGCCTTCAAGGTCAACGCTTCTGTCACGCCTGGGCACACCGTGTGGCAGGTCAGGGTCCCGGCGCAAGGAAGCCCCGACGTTTACCACGCTTCGAGCAGCGGGACTCACAACAGCTTCATCACTGACAAGACCTGCTTCACCAGTCTCGCGGCAAATCACTTCGACGGTCGCACTCTGGTCTCCGGCTTCGTGATCGACCACTGCGGCACCAGCCGGACCTTCGGCATCGTCAAAGGCAGCGCCAGGGTGTATTACCACCCGCGCGGAAGCACTGCTTGGCGCTACCTCGGGTCCGCCCGCACGGGTGCCGGCGGGAGCGTCAATTACACCTATTACCACGTGCTCAACGGATACTTCCGCATCGTGTTCCCGGCCCAGGGCTACTACCTGAGCTCCACGAGCAAGACGGTGTACCTGAGCTGAACCCAGTTGAGTGGGTGCCTCGTCTAGGCCGGCGAAGCCATCGCCGAAGCGCCACCCCCTCGGGCGGTCTTCACGCGGTACCTTTGCGGTGCGAACGTCGAGACTGTGAGGTAGCGCCGGGTTGTGGCTGGCTTTGTTCTTTTCCTCGTCCGGCGCCTGCTCGGGATCGTCGTCCTGGTCTGGGTCGTGACGCTAGCCGCCTTCGCCCTGTTCAGGCTCGGCGTGCCCAATGAGCTGGCGGACCGGCAGATCAACGCACAGCTCGGCCAGGGGGAGTCCGCTTCCTGGCAGTACCTGCACTACCTGCTGCGATTGCTGCACGGCGACCTTGGCCAGTCGCTGACCGTCGGCTTGTCGGTCAACACCGTGCTCTGGCGCGCCTTGCCTCCGACCTTGTCGCTGCTGATCGGCGGGATCCTGCTTTGGCTCGCGACCGGGATGATCGCGGGCATGGTGAGCGCGCTGCGGGCCGGCTCGGCGGCGGACCGGATCGCGACCAGTGCGACGCTGACGGCCACTGTGGTGCCGACGTTCCTGGTGGCGGTGCTGCTGCTGGACCTGTTCTCGTACATCGCCAGGACGGGCTTCCTCTGGATGCAGCCCGGTTACGTGTCGCTCGCCCAGGACCCGGGAGCATGGCTAGGCCGGATGATCCTGCCGTGGATTGCACTGGCCGCCGCCCAGACGGCCCTGACGGCCAGGCTGACGAGGACCTCCGTTCTTGAGGTCCTCGGCGAGGACTATATTCAAACGGCGCGCGCCAAAGGACTCTCGCGGCGGCGGATCGTGTGGGTTCACGTGCTGCGGCCTTCGCTCGTTCCGGTGATACACAGCGTGAGCGTTGGCGTCGGCACCCTGCTCGGTTCCGCGGTCATCATCGACGAGACGTTCGCGCTCGGCGGGGTCGGCCAGGCGTTCCTGACCGCGGCCAAGGACGACGACCTCATGGTCATCATGGGAACCGTGCTCATCACGGTAATCCTGATCTCGCTTTTCAGCCTGATCGCCGATATCTGCCAGGCATTGCTCGATCCGCGAGTGCACCTAGGCTGACCGTCGTGCCGCCGCAGGCGTCAGGCAGAGGGCACTAGACCGCCGAACGGACCGGTGCAGTTCCCCGAATTCGCGTCGGTCACGTCTGCCGTGGCATCGTCTGGCAGGTTGGTTGTGGGAACCATCAGGCAGCGAGGCCCCGCCTGGTAGCCCGTGATCACCATGATCATGCCGGAGCCGGGGCTTGGGCTGGACAGCGGAAATTCGGCCGTGCCGTTCGGCGCGATCTTTACGGCGGCAGAGCACTGTTGCGTATCTGCCGCGTCGCCAGGACAGGACTGCATGGTCACTGCCACCGGCGTGTTGTTGATCATTTTCAGGGACTTGCCTTGGGGCCCGGCGCCGCCTGACGTCCCGCAACCAGCTATCGAGCAGCTGAACGCGAGCCCCAGTGCAATGAGGCAAGGGGTCATCCCCGGCCGGTTCATGGCCGGAATGTACCAACGGAATTGCTTCCTGCCCAGGTAATCCCGATAAGCAGGCTGACATCATGCGGAAAGAGGTTAGCGGACCTGCGGGGGAACGGGTGCCTCGGCTGGCCCTTGGACAGTAGTTGCCGGGGCCGGCGGTCCGGCAAGCCATTTTGAGAGCACGAAAGACACGACGACCGCCACGATGGTCAGGGGCATCACCTTGATGCCGTCGGTGCCGAGGAACAGCGTGGTGAGCAGGACCGACGTAAGGGGTAGCTGCAGCATGGCGGCGGTCATGGCGGCGATACCGATGGCCGCGCCGGCGATCATTGGCAGGCCCGGCAGGTGCGAGAGGGCGATCCCGCCCGCGGCGCCCACGAACATGCCGGGAAAGGTCGGGCCGCCGCGAAAGCCGCTAAGTGAGATGGCGTAGGCGAGCGCCTTGCATACCGTCAGCAGCACCAGCGTTCCGACGGTATAGCTGGCGGCGTGCTCGATCAGTGGCGGCAGGACCGTCTGGCCGGAGAACAGGACGAACGAGGACGGTTTCCCGGTTGCCTCCCCGAATGCGATCGCCAGCCCGGCGACGGCCAGGCCAGCTAGCGGCGTGAGGACCAGCAGCCGTCGCTCGATGTGCGGACGCAGGAACAGCGCCAGCCGCCTGATCCCGAAACCGGCCACGGCCGCTGCGGCGCCGATGACCGCTGCCCAGCCGAGCTGGGCCGCATTCAGGTGAGCTGCCGGGGCAAGGTCAGGTATGACGAGGGAGAAGGTTCCGTATCCGGTCAGTGAGTCCAGCCCGACGAAGATCAGGTACCCGATGCCCGCGCCCAGCAGGCCGGGGATCAGCGCGATGGTGGCCATCGGGCCGCCCAGCCCGGACGCCTCCAGCAGCAAGAACGCGCCCGACAACGGGTTGCCCAGCAGCGTGCTGATGGCCGCGAAGCTGCCGGTCGCAGCGATGACAGCGGCGATGTTATGCGGGACGTCCCGCCTCGCCAGCTTGACCGCCAGAACCGCCAGCCCGCCGCCCAGGGCGATGACGGGAGCCTCCGGCCCGATGACCGCGCCCAGCGCCAGGCCGGCCACCGCCGCCAGGAAGATGCCGGGCAACTCGTTCGCCTGCGCCACGCCGCCCGCTTTGAAGCCGTCTGCTGGCGAGTGTCCTCCCCGGCCCGGCAGGTACTTGATCGTGGCCCCGACAACCACCCCGGCGACAGCCAGCGGCAGCAGCGGCCACCAGGGCGGCTCGCCGTGGAAGCCCAGGCCGCTGGGCAAGCTGGTGAAGACCCAGGTCTGCATGGCAGCGATCAGCTTGAGGTACCAGTAGACCAGGAACGAGATCACCACGCCCAGGACTGCCGCCAGCAGCAGCAGCGCGACGTATCTTCGGGTCCGCAAGGCAGCGTACGGATCCGGATCTGCTGGCGTGGTCGTTGGCATGCTCACCGGCATCGCCTCCCGCAGAGCCGCGGCTCACGTAGCCGAGGTTGACCCTCCACGGTGGCCCCCGAGGTGGGATCTCTGCATCACCCTGGGCGCGTGATTCCAGCTGCGCGGGAACCGTGATGTCGATTCGAGGGCATCCCGGAGCACGCGTTGTCCGTCCCTTTCACGACGCGTAACGGGGTGCTGGACGCAATCGCGACAGGTAGCGCCGCCGGCCTACGGCTGTAGAACGGCGGCGCTGCAATGCTGCGGATCGTGCCCGGGAATTACTGGGGCGGCGGGACCTGCTTGAACCCGGCCGGGATGTTGATGTGGTTCACCATGTCGACCAGTGCCTTCGTACGCGGCAGCCACGTCTCGTTGCCGACGCCCAGCGGCCTGCCGGGGAACTTGACGATCGTCCGCAACGGCAGGTATGTCTTGGCGTCGACCCACAGCTCCCGGTAACCGGCCTTGCCCAACGGGAGGCGAAGCCCGATGGCCTGATGTCCGTTGACCTCCTGTGTGCCAAGGAGCTTGGCATCGCCCGAGTCGAACCACGCCTTGATCTCCTGCGGTGTCGGTCCGGCGAAACTGGTGACGCCGGCCGTCGATCCCTGGATCGGTCCGGCCGCGTGGGTGACCGAGACGAACCAGGTCCCGGTCGAGAAGTCGGCCTCGACGTTCTTCCAGGTCAAGACCCGGTTTACGAGGTAGCTGCTGTTCCAGGAGATCGATTTGCCGTTGCTGTCGACCAGGACTAGGAAGTCGTTGTTGGTGCGCGGATCCACCCAGTTCTCAGCGGTATACACGTCCTGTCCGGGCGTTGTGGCCGCGAGTCCCTTGTCCGTGCTCTGCGAGTAGTTGATGTAGTTGTTCACGTTGGCGAGCGCTGCCGTGACCTGCTTGGTCACATAGCCCACCGTCTGGATGCGGGGGGCCGTGCTGACGCTCGTGCCACTCCCAGCCGCCACCGCGGTGCGGCCCGTGACATGGACGGCTGCGAACAGGCCGCCGAAGGCCAGCACCGTCGCTCCGGCGGCCGTGGCGGCGCGCACCGCGAGGCCGCGGCGATGGCGCTGCCGGGCTCGCAGCCTGATCGCCTCGACGTCGGGCGTGAATGGCTGGCTGGCTGCAAGGTGGCGCAGGTCGTGGCCGAGCCGGGTCTCCAGGGGGGAAGTCATAGCATTGACTCCGTTCTGTCTAGAAAGCTCCTCAGGGTGCCGAGCGCCCGCGCGCTCTGGCTCTTCACGGTGCCTTCGCTGCAGCCGAGCACGGCGGCGGTTTCGCGCTCGCTCATCCCCTCCAGGTAGCGGAGGACGACCGTAGCGCGCTGCCGCAGCGGCAGGGCGAGCAGCGCTTCCAGCAGCCCCGCCCGGCTGGCGACGTCGTCGGCCGTATCGGGCGCAACCGGTTCGCGTTCCTCCGGGAACCGGGAGACGGGTATCACCCGCTCACGGCGGCGCCACCGGTTTCGCGCCTCGTTCAGCAAGATGCGCCGGACGTACGCGTCCGGGCTGTCCGCCTGCCGGACGCGGGGCCAGTGCTGGTAGGCCTTGACGAGCGTGTCCTGCACAAGGTCGTGGGCGAGATGCCAGTCACCGCACAGGAGGTAAGCGCTTTGATGCAGCAGCGAGGCGCGGTTCCCGATGAACTCACGGAACTCTTCATCCCGGTCGTTCATACGTTCTCTGTCCGTCTCATGACTGGCTAGACTGCGCCGGCACCGCAAAAAGTTGTCGCGATGCTCTGACAATTTCGGACTCCCATGGGCACGGGGGAGCCTTCGACTCTAGCGGCTAGAGTCCGTGACCGAGGCGGGTCAGGTGTGGGCCCCGACCGGGCGGCAGGCGTGCCGGATACCGGCCGCCACCACCCACTGGGCGGATTCGCCGTGGCTGCACTGCTGCGTAGTTTCTACGGATGCGAGCCACCTGCGGCGCGCATGGCAACCGGGCATTATCCGGGGGCGCACCCGATTCGCGGGAATCCCGGCCGCCGTAGCGTCCCGATAGGCCCGCTTCACTGCCGCCGCTGCACAGACAGGCCGATGGGTCGAGGGCGAGCGCGCCAACATCCGCCCGATAGGTCAAGGAGAATCCTCGCTCACTCTCCTTTAGTGCGGAAGACGGGCCAGCACACTTCGGTGTGGTGGACGGGTTCGGCGCTTGCTGCGTCTGAGCTCACGACGTAGTGCTCCCGGATGGGCCCCTGCACCCCGATCTCTTGTTCCGCCACGAACGTCCCGAGGGCACCGTAGGTCTGGTCCAAATCGCTGATAGCCCCTTGGTGCACGGTGACCGCCAGCTCGGCTCCCGGGATCTCAATCAGCTGTGGCCGCCCAGAGGGGGTGCGCATATCTGCTACCGGGATGTAGGCGACGATCTCGCCCAGCTCCTCCTCGAAGAACTTGTTCGTATACAGCGCGCCGTCAGACCCCGCTCGTACCCCCGATGACGAGGCGAGCACCTGATGGAGCTCGTCGAAGGCCTCGCCCCACCAGGCCATCAGGTCGCCCCTGTGTACCTGCTCGGATATCGCGATCGCCGCGGCCGCAGCGACTGACCGGTACTCGACGGCAATCGGTGCGTGCGGCTGGTCGAGAAGGGCGCGCAGCGAGGCCACTGTCTGCTGGGTCTGCTGAAGGGCTGATTCCATGTGCTCCAGATGCGCGATGATCAACTTGTTGCGAGCCGATGCATCGGGAGCGTGAACCACCTCCTTGAGCTGTTCGAGAGGCATTTCGAGGTCGCGGAACCGGCGTATGGCCTGACCAACTGGTACCTGGGAGGCTTCGTAGTACCGATATCCCGTGAAGCGGTCGACCTCTGCTGGTTCGAGGAGCCCCATGTCGTGGTAGCGGCGCAGTGATTTCACGCTCAGATAGGTCATCCGCGAAAAGTCACCGATGGACAGTCGGATAGTCATGCCGCTAGTTTGCTCTGACCAGGGGACTGCCCGGGCCATCAAGGGCCTCGCTTCAATTCCTCGTCGTCTGCCGTCGAGGGCGGCTGAGAGCCTGCCGCCGCCGGAGGCGGCGACGAGATTGCCGACCAGCAGATCACGGCCGCGCTTGCCTGGTCTGTTGCTCGACCTGCGGAAACGTTCTCTTCTTAAGGCCTAGTACGCCCTTTTCGCATCGCCGTGCCCTAGAGCCCTAGCCCGTTGCAGGGCAAGCCCTAAAGTCTGAGAGTGCGATACGACCCTTCGATCTACGAGGGCGCGGCTGTCCACTACCGCTACGGTAGGCCCGCCTATTCGCCGGGACTTGAGGCTCTTCTTGCTGAGGAACTTGGGCTGGATGACAGCGGAAGGCTCCTGGACGTTGGGTGCGGCCCCGGCATCCTCACCGTGCGCCTTGCCCACCTGTTCGAGGAAGCTGTCGGCCTGGACCCCGATCCGGGGATGATTGCCGAGGGTCGCCGGGCCGCGGAGGAGCGGGGCATCGCGAACATAACCTGGGTCCAGGCGCTGGCCGAGGACCTTCCTGGCGTTGCGCCGGGGACATATCGAGTCGTCACCTTCGGCCAGTCTTTCTGGTGGACGGACGAGGTTCGTGTGGCCGAGGCGGTGTACGAGATGCTGGAACCGGGTGGCGCCCTGGTCCTGATCACGCACAAAGCCGATGGGCGGGCCGTTCCGCCGAGCCCTGCGGCGCCGCCGATACCGCACGCAGAGATCGAGGCGCTGGTGGAAAAGTACCTCGGATCAACCAGGCGAGCGGGTCAAGGCGCCCCGCCGGCCCACAGCGCCGATGAAGACGCCATTGCCCGCACCCGCTTTGGCGTGCCGCACGTGATTTTCGCTCCCGGCATCCCCGACCTAGTGCGGGATACCGAAAGCGTATTGTCCGGCTATTTCTCTTTCTCCTGGTCAGCGCCGCACCTATTCGGTGACCGTGTCGAAGCATTCGCCACCGAGGTGCGGGGGCTGCTGCGGGCCCGATCTCCCGAGGGCATTTTCTGGGACTGGCCTGGCGATACCAAAGTGATCCTTGCCCGGAAATGACCGAAAGCGCGCTAGCTGGCGTGTGTCCGCAGGACTATGCCGTGAATATAGGTCGCCTGCCCTGCATGCATCGTGTCGTCGTTAATTACCGACACCAGCCGCACGCCCAGCGTCACCGGCGGCGTCCAGCGCGTGTCCACGACCTTGTCCAAGTCAGAGTCAGTCACCGCGGAGACAAGGCGGACCGTTTGCGCGTAGGTCTCTTCGTGGTAGCCAGCCAGCAGCGAGACCGACGCGATAGCCGAACCCACCACCGCGACCTGGTCCGTCGTGTGCCCGTATCCGGTCTCCATCGTGCCCTCAGGCAGGCCGAATCGCTGGGCCCAGCCTCCGGACGACCACACCTGCTCGACGCCGAACGCCTTAGCCACGTGGTCGTCCTGCACTCGCGTCAGATGCCAGACCAGCCAGCTGATGGGATTGGCGTCCGGGTCGACCCGGTACGTGAGCTGGTCCGGGGTGAGCCCTGACAACACGTCGCCGACCGTCTCCCTGACCCGTCCGAACCCGTCGATGAGCAATTCCGCACTAGTCATGCCCTTGTCCTACCGCATCCGTCGCCAGTTAGCCGCCCACCGCGCCGATCTCGCCCGCGACCGCGTGAA